>OLQM01000132.1_pt1 | contig 73917 bp, 45 predicted proteins | sample 1673161 | NCBI WGS metagenome assembly OLQM01 (sample SAMEA3136761, study PRJEB25190) | human gut metagenome | reverse complement strand
TCACGGGCGACACGCTCTTCCGCGAGTCGATCGGCCGCACCGACCTGCCGGGCGGCGACTATTCGTGGATCATGCGCTCGATCCTCGACTCCCTGATCCCGCTGGGCGAAGAGGTCCGCGTCTACCCCGGCCACGGCCCCGAATCGACCATCGGCCACGAAATGCTCTACAACCCCTTCGTCGTCGAGGTCCTCAACCAAGAAGTGAACTACAAGAACTGAGGCCCCGCCTCGATACCGCAGCGGATGCCGTCCGGGAAAATCCGCTCCGCAAACCACCGGAAACGTGAAGACACTGATCCATAAAATCCTCTACCGAACCCTGCCGCTCGAAGGCTACCTGCGCGCCGTGAGCCGCCTGTTCTTCCTCTGGCAGCGGCTCGGCATCGGGCGTTACGCCCCCGCCACCGAATACGTCTACCACCTGCCGCAGCTCGTCCGCGCGGGCGACACGGCCGTCGACATCGGCGCCAACCTCGGCTACTACGCCCGCACGCTCTCCCGGCTGACCGGCCCGGCGGGCAGGGTCTATGCCGTGGAGCCGGTTCCCCCGATCCTCGCCGTCCTGCGCCGCAACCTGTGCCGCTGCCGCAACGTCGAGATACTCCCCTACGCGCTGGGCACCGAGAACAAACCGATCACGATGGCCAACGACTCGGCGCGCGAAACGGGCTACTTCGGCACGGGACAGAACTTCGTCAACGACAGCGGCGCGGCCGCCGCCGCGCAGTTCTCGGCCCAGATGCGCCGGGGCAGCGAACTCTTCGCCGGACTCGAACGCCTCGACTTCGTCAAATGCGACATCGAAGGCTACGAAGTGGTGGTGCTGACCGAACTGCGCCCGCTGCTCGAACGCTTCCGCCCCACGGCGCTCGTCGAGACGGGCGGCGGCAACCGCCCCCGCATCGTCGAACTCTTCACGGCGCTGGGCTACAAGGCCTTCACCCTCGAACACGGACGGGAGATCCCCCTGACCGCCGCAAGCGTCAAGGACATCATCTTCCGCCCGCAGTAATTTCAATTTTTCAATTCAGAAACATGCGCATCGACATCCTGACAGTCGTCCCCGAACTGCTGACCTCCCCGCTCAACGAATCCATCCTGCACCGCGCGCAGGAGAAGGGGCTGGTCCAGATCGTCGTCCATAACCTCCACGACTACGCCCACGACCGCCGCAAGACCACCGACGACTACCCCTTCGGCGGCGAAGCGGGCATGGTCCTCAAGTGCGAACCGGTCTTCGAACTGGTCGAGAAACTCCAGTCCGAGCGGCACTACGACGAGATCATCTACACCTCGCCCGACGGCGTCCGCTACGACCAGCACGAAGCCAACCGGCTCTCGACGCTCGACAACATCATCATCCTCTGCGGCCACTACAAGGGCATCGACCACCGCATCCGCGAACACCTCGTCACGCGCGAAATCTCGATCGGCGACTACGTGCTCACGGGCGGCGAACTGGCGGCCTGCATCATCGCCGACTCGGTCGTGCGCATCATCCCGGGCGCCATCGGCGACGAAGCCTCGGCGCTCACCGACTCGTTCCAGGACAACCTGCTGGCGCCGCCGGTCTACACGCGCCCGGCCGAGTTCCGCGGCTGGAGGGTTCCCAACGTGCTGCTCTCGGGCAACTTCGCCCAGATCGCCCGGTGGCAGGACGAACAGTCCCTCGAACGCACCCGGCAGCTGCGGCCCGACCTGCTGGGCGAATAAGCGAATGCCATGAAACGGAAGACTTCGCTCATCGTCTGGGGTGCCGTCCTGCTGCTCGCCGCCTACGGCATCTACGACATCGTACGGGAGGTCAGGCGCAGCTATACTTCCTGCTACGCACACACCTATTCGCATGCCATCGGGCAGATGATGGGGCCGCGGTTCGATTCGCTCGCACCCCGGGGCGAGGGCATCCGCATCGGGGTGGTCGACGCCGGTTTCGGCGGGCTGCGCGACGACCGTTTCACGCGCCGTCTCCGTGTCGCGGACTACCTCGACCTGACGGACGGCGACACGACGGGATTCTTCCGCGACGACTGCGACCACGGCACCCGGGTCACACGGAACATCGGGGGCTTCTCCAACGACACCCTGCTGGGGCTGGCCTGCAAAGCCGACTACTACCTGGTGAAATCCGACCTCGAGCACGGCGAGCCGCGCGAGGACGAACGCCGCCTGTGCCGGGCCCTGGCCTGGCTCGCACAGCGGCAGGTCGACGTGGTCAACATCTCGCTGGGCTATACCGTATTCGACGATTTCGACGGCTATACGCCGCAGATGCTCGACGGCCGCACGGCGCTCTGCTCGCGTTTTCTCGACAGCCTGCTCGATGCGCACCCGCACATGGTCGTCGTACAAAGCGCCGGCAACGAGGGGAAAAACAAATGGCGCCACATCTCGTTCCCCGGGGATGTCGCCGAGGCCGTCACGGTCGGCGCGGCCAATTCCGAAGGCACGGGGCGTTCGGGCAAGAGCGGCACCGGCTACTACCCGCACCCCGTCAAGCCCGACCTGGTGGTGTACGACTCCCCGAACGGCACGTCGTTCTCGACGCCCGTGGTCACGGGGCTGTGCGCCGCCCTCATGGGGTACAGGCCGATGGAACGCCGCGAGCTGATCCGCCTGCTGCACGCTTCGGGCACCCGCAGCGCAGCGCCCGACCTCGAAACGGGCTACGGCATCCCGCAGTGCGACACCCTGCTCGGATTCCTGGATACCCCCGCTGAATTACAAACCCTACCGCTAAACGCAACGCAATGAAATACTACCTCATCGCCGGCGAGCCCTCGGGCGACCTGCACGGCTCGAATCTGATAAAAGGACTCCTCAAAGCCGATCCCGAAGCACGGCTGCGCTTCTGGGGCGGCGACCTGATGGCCGCGGCGGGCGGCGAGGCGAACCTGGCCAAGCACTACCGCGAAACCTCGTTCTTCGGCATCGTGCAGGTGCTGAAAAACCTGAGGACGATCAAACGGCAGATGCGCGAATGCCGGGCCGACGTCGCGGCATTCGCCCCCGACGTGCTGATCCTGGTCGACTACCCCGGCTTCAACATGAAGATGGCGCGCTGGGCCAAAGAGCACGGCATCCGCACCTTCTATTACATCGCCCCGAAGGTCTGGGCATGGCGCGAGTGGCGCGTGAAGGCCATCCGCCGCTGGGTCGACAGGCTGTTCGTCATCTTCCCCTTCGAATGCGGCTACTTCCCCAGGCACGGCGTCGAACCGATTTTCGAAGGCAACCCGCTCGTAGACGCCATCGAGGCCCGGCGCACCTCGCTCCCCTCGCCCGACGAGTTCCGCCGCCGGCACGGGCTCGACCGCAGGCCGATCATCGCCCTGCTGGCCGGCAGCCGCCGGGGCGAGATCCGCGACAACCTGCCGCTGATGGCCGACCTGTCGCGCAAATTCCCGGGGCACCAGTTCGTCGTGGCGGGCGTAGCATGGCTCGACCGCGCGCTCTACGAACAGTATATGGCCGGCAGCGGCATCCGTTACGTCTGCGACCAGACCTACGAGACGCTCGCCGCGGCCGAAGCCGCCGTGGTAACGTCCGGGACGGCAACGCTCGAAACGGCGTTGCTGGGCATCCCCGAAGTGGTGGTCTACCGCACGCTCTGGTTCCAGGTCAGGCTCCGGCCCTATGTACTGAAAGTACCCTGGGTGTCGCTCGTGAACCTCAACCTCGGGCGCGAGGCGGTCGCCGAGGTCATCCAGTCCGACCTCGACACCACGCGCGCCGAACGCGAGCTGCGGGCGATCGTCGCGGGCGGGGAGAAACGCGGACGGATGCTCGCCGACTTCGCCGAATTACGTACGGTTATCGGGGGCCCGGGCGCCAGCGACCGTTTCGCCGCCCGGATGGTTGCAGAATTGCGCGCACCGGAAACGAAATAACCAAAAGTTATGGACGATTTCACGATACTCCTGCTCGGCGGCGTCCTGCTGATCGTCGTCGGCCTGCTGGTAAAGCGGTTCCCGATGCTGATCGCGGGCTACAACACCATGCCGCCCGCAAAGAAGAAAAACGTCGACATCGGGGCTTGTCTTCGTTCATGCGGCGCCACCTCGTGATTATGGGAGCTTTATGGATCCTATTTACGGTCGTCCTGGAACTAACCGACCAGACGGACACGCTGGCAGCGATTTACGTAATTTACCTGCTGCCTTACGTCGTTTGGATGCTCGTTCGGGCACAACGGTACGACCACAACTGAAAATAACGAAAGACAACGCCATGAAAATCATCTGCATAGCACGCAACTATGCCGCACACGCCGAGGAGCTCGACCGCCAGGTCGGCGGCGGCACGCCGTGCCCGCCGGAGCCTGCCTGGTTCCTCAAGCCCGACACGGCGCTGCTGCGCAACAACGACCCGTTCTACATCCCCGCCTTCTCGCAGGAGGTGCACTACGAATGCGAGCTGGTCGTACGCATCAACCGCGTAGGCAAGGGCATCGCCGAACGTTTCGCGCACCGCTATTACGACCAGGTGGGGCTGGGCATCGACTTCACGGCCCGCGACCTGCAACGGCAGGCCATCGCCGAAGGGCTGCCGTGGGAGCGCTGCAAGGCATTCGACCGCTCGGCGGCCCTCTCGCCCCAATTCGTATCTTTGCAGGAGCTGGGCGGCGACGTGCAGTCCCTGCACTTCATGCTGGAGGTGAACGGCCAGACGCGCCAGCGGGGCGACACGTCCGGGATGCTCTTCTCTGTCGACCGGATCATCGCCTCGGTGTCGCAGTACATGACGCTGCGCATGGGCGACCTGCTCTACACGGGCACGCCGGCCGGCGTGGGGCCCGTACGCCCGGGCGACAACCTGCGCGCCGTGCTCGAAGGCCGCGAACTGCTCAATTTCGACATCCGCTGACCCGGGAACGGAACGGGAACAAAGACACATGAAAACTAAAAACACGCTATAACCATGTTGCTCAAAGACAAACTCAAACCTTACCGCCTGCTGCTGGCATCGCAGTCGCCGCGCCGGCGGGAACTGATGACGGGCTGCGGGCTCCCGTACGAACTCGCCCCCAAATACGAATGCGAGGAGGTCTACCCCGCCGGCATGCCCGGCGAAGAGGTGCCGCTCTACCTCTCGCGGCTCAAGAGCGAAGCCTACCCGGCGGCGCTGGCCCCGAATGAAATCCTGCTGACGGCCGACACGGTGGTGGTCTCCGACGGCGAGGTGCTCGGCAAGCCCCTCGGGCGCGAAGAGGCCGCGCAGATGCTCCGCCGCCTTTCGGGGCGCCGGCACACGGTGGTCTCGGGCGTCACGCTGCGCACCCCCGGGCGGACGCACACCTTCGCCGCCAAGAGCAGCGTGTGGTTCCGCCCGCTCGCGGACGAGGAGATCGCCTATTACCTCGACGCCTGCCGTCCCTACGACAAGGCCGGCTCGTACGGCATCCAGGAGTGGATCGGCTACGCCGCCATCGAAAAGATCAACGGCTCGTTCTACAACGTGATGGGGCTCCCGATCCAGAAAGTATACACCGAACTCGACAAATTCCTCAAATAAATGAAACGCACGCTACTTACCCTGTTCTGTACGCTCCTCGCGCTGGCAGCCTCCGCCGACGAGGGCATGTGGCTCCCGAGCCTCATCTCGCAGCGCATCGACGACATGCGCGCCAAAGGATTCCGCCTCACGGCCGAAGACATCTACTCGATCAACAAAGCCTCGATGAAGGACGCCGTGGTGCTGTTCAACGGCGGCTGCACGGGCGAACTGATTTCGTCCGAAGGGCTGCTGCTCACCAACCACCACTGCGGCTACGACGCCATACAGGCGCATTCGAGCGTCGAACACGACTACCTGACCAACGGCTTCTGGGCCATGTCGCGCCGGGAGGAACTGCCCAACAAGGAGCTCAACGTACGCTTCCTCGTCCGCATGGAAGAGGTCACCGACCGCATCGCTGCGGGCGAAACGAAGGCCGAAATCATCCGCCGGGCCGAGGCCGAAGGCAAGGGCTACAAGGCCTCGGTCGAGCAGATGTACTACGGCAACCAGCAGTTTCTGTTCATCTACGAGCAGTTCGACGACGTACGCCTGGTCGGCGCGCCGCCCTCGTCGATCGGCAAGTTCGGCGGCGACACCGACAACTGGATATGGCCCCGCCACACGGGCGACTTCTCGCTCTTCCGCATCTACGCCGGCAAGGACAACAAGCCCGCCGCCTACTCGCCCGAGAATGTTCCCTACCGCCCCAAACGGCATTTCACCATCTCGACCGCCGGGGTCGAAGAGGGGGATTTCACGATGATCTACGGCTTCCCCGGCAATACGCAGGAGTACATCCTCTCGGACGCCGTGGCTTACATCGCCGAGCGCTCCGACCCGGCCAAGATCGCCATCCGCACGGGGCGCCTCGACATCATCTCCGCGGCACAGGAGAGCGACCCGGCGCTGCGCATCCACTATGCCGCCAAACACGCCTCGATCGCCAACGCCTGGAAAAAATGGCAGGGCGAGGCGCTGGGCATCGGCCGCCTGGGCACCGTGGCCTCGAAACGCGCCTATGAGCAGGAATTCGCCGCCTGGGCGCAGGACAAACCCGAATACCGCAGCGTCGTCGCCGACCTCAAAGCCGAATACGCCCGCATCGCGGACGCCTATTTCGCCCGCGAGATCACACGCGAAACGCTCGGCGCGCTGCCCGAGCGCTACACCCCCGAGGAGCGTGCCGAAGCCGCCTTCGCACGGCGCGAGCAGACCGAACGGGCGCTCTTCGAATGGCTTTTCGGCCAGTATGCCCGCCGCTGCCCCGTGCAGTACCAGATTCCGGCATTCCTGGCCAGCGTCGCCGCCAGCGGGTCGCCCGAAGCCTATGCCGGCGAGGTATTCGACACGCTGTGGCGGGAGGGCGCCGACACCACGGCGGTGCACGCCCTACACAAGGACACCGAACGCATGCTCGGCCACATCGGCTGGATGCTGGGAACCAAGTCGCTGCGCAACCTCAACAGCGGACGCCTCAACGAACTCTACACGACCTACATCAAGGGGCTGCGCGAGTGGGACACCCTGCGGGCCTTCTACCCCGACGCCAACCTCACGCTGCGCGTGGCCTACGGCCATGTCGGGGGCTACGAATATGCCGACGGCGAATACCACAAGCCCCAGACCACCCTCGACGGCATCATCGCCAAGGACAACCCCGAGATTTACGACTACGACATCCCGCAGGCGCTGCGCGAGCTCTATGCCACGAAGGACTACGGACGCTGGGCGACGACGATCGACGGCCGCAGGACGGTACCCGTCTGCTTCCTGGCCACCAACCACACGACGGGCGGCAACTCCGGTTCGCCGATCATCAACGGCCGGGGCGAACTGGTGGGGCTGAATTTCGACCGCACATGGCGCTCGACGATGAGCGACGTGGCGTTCGACGAAACGATCTGCCGCAACATCGCCGTCGACGTCCGATACGTGCTGTTCGTCATCGACCGCATCGGCGGGGCGGGATACCTGTTCGGCGAAATGGATTTCAGCCGCCGCAAATAGGAGTAATTCACGAAAAAAACACTATATTTAGCCCGCATAACAAAATCAGCCTCTATGAAAACAATCCTCTACACATGGTTCGCCGTCCTCCTGTTCGGCATGGCAGCAGTATCCTGCGGCGATGACGACACGAAAAACAACGACACGACGGGCATAACCGGCTCGTCGTGGAAAGCATCGGAAACGGTGGGCGCCGACCGCACGACCAAGAAATACACGTTCAAGGCCTCTGCCAACTGGGTGGCGCAGAGCGACAAGCCGGAATGGTGCAAGATACTCACCTCGTCGGGCGACAAGGGCAGCGACCGGCAGCTCAACATCTCGGTCGAAGCCAACGAGACCGGCAGCACGCGCAGCGCGAACATCACCGTACAGGTGAGCGGCTACGCGAGGGCGGCGCAGTTCGCCATCACCCAGCTCGGGAGCAGCAGCGGCGGCACGGGCGCAGACACCGAGCTCAACAAACAGGTAGACAAGATCCTGGAGTATTACTACCTGTGGAACGGCGAATACCGGCAGATGTCGCGCGACCTCTCGCTGGATTACATCAGTTCCAGCGACAATTTCCTGAAACGCACGCTGCTGGAGATGACGACCAACGACCTCGACAAAAAACGGCAGAGCAACGGCAGCTACTCGGTTTACTCCTACCTGCTGCGGACGCCCCTCACAAAGGCCGTCGCCGGGACGACGCGCGGCGTAAGCCACGGGGTCGTAAAGGAGAAGGAGTACGGCTTCGGCATCGCGGGCCTGATGGGCGTGAGGTTTGTGGACGGCAACAACCAACCTACGGGAGAATACGGGCTGGTCGTCACGTCGGTCTACCCGGACTCCCCGGCATCGGAAGCAGGGTTCCGGCGGGGCACGTTCTTCGCCCAGTACAACGGCGCGGCCATCACTGCCGCAAACCTGAATTCGGTCTACGGCACGTTAATAGCCCCGGGAGGTGCAAGCACGGTCAAGCTCACCGAAAACAAGCAGGGCGCGCAGCCCGTATCGCTCACGGCACGCGAAATATACCCCAATCCGGTAATCCACAGCGAAGTGATCGCCTCCGGTGCGCATAGGATCGGCTACCTGGTCTACGACAGTTTCGACGCGGCCTATGACGACGAACTGCTCGCGGCCGTCAAGAAACTCAAGGACGGGAACATTACCGACATGGTGCTCGACCTGCGCAACAACGGCGGCGGGCACGTCATCACGTCGAACATGCTTTCCACCTGCATCGCCGGCGCGGCCTGCCAGGGCAAGGTCTACGAATATTACCGGTACAACGACAGCCGCATGGCCACGGTCGAAAAGACGGAGAGGGAGACCGGCAAGGAGTATGACACGGCGGCAAAAAAATTCTTCGACGAATTCTATTACGGCGACTATTACGGCGTCGACCTGCGGAACTACGCGCTGAACATGACCCGGCTGTACGTGCTCGTCACGGGCAACACAGCCTCGTCGAGCGAAGCCGTCATCAATACGCTGCGCGGGTTGGACGGCTTCACGGTGAAGCTCATCGGCGAAAAGACCAACGGCAAGAACGTCGGCATGGAGGTCAGCAAATTCACCGTAGGCAATTACAGCTACGAACTGGCCCCGATATCGTTCCAGGGCTACAACGCCAAGCAGGTGACCGTCAACAAGGACGGACTGGCGGTCGACACCGCGTGCGAGGAATGGGACGGTGAGTTGAAGGATTACGGCGACCGGAGCGAGCCGATGCTGGCAGCGGCCCTGAGCCAGATCACCGGGCAGAGATCGGCAAGCGTATCGGGCACGCGCAGCACCGCGCCGGGCGTACGTCCGGCAACGGATATCGCACTACCCGACTTATCGAACCGCCCGAACGGCATGATCGTATTCCTGCCGGCTGCGGAGGAGTAACGGGAGACCGTCCTAAAGCGAGGAGCGGGGAGGATGCTATCCTCCCCGCTCTTTTCGTAACCTGGCACCTGCGCGCGTGTCATACGCCCGGCGGCTCGGCTTGGCCGCTGTCTCCGTTCCTGATCCCGTCTATGCCACCGCCACCGTCTCTGCATGGCAAGTATCCCGGCCACCGCTGCGGCCGCAACTGCCCTGCGGCCGTCTCGGCCTGCAAATGACCCACCTCCGTTTCCGCCCCGGCCTCGATCCCTGCCGCCGCTTTTGCCATCAGGTGCAGGCACAGACATCGACACCGCCCCCGCGGCAGGTAGAGCACGGCGGTTTATGTCGCCGAGATGCCGCTACCGAAAGAATAATCCGTATTACATGGAGAAAAAATTTGGCGGATTAAAATTTATGCCCTATATTTGCACACCCGAAATCCGAAAGGATACGTGCAATGCCCAGGTGGTGAAATTGGTAGACACGCTACTTTGAGGGGGTAGTGAACAATTACGTTCGTGCAAGTTCGAGTCTTGTCCTGGGCACAACTAAAAGAAAAAGACAATTGATGATCAATCAGTTGTCTTTTTTTTGTTTGCTGTCTTGCACAAGAGTAATAAAAAGCCAGCGAGATCATTTCAATCTCATTAACACGAACTTGCCTGAATTTTATTGATTTTTTCCTCGCACACTTCTTCTTATAATGTTTTATAATCTCCCTTGATGCCTTACTCATTCATCCGCTTTTTTTATGTTTCACTTTCGGACTCGATCTGCAATTACCGCGTCTGACCGAAATTGTCCATAACGATATGATTTGACCTCATCCTTTTCTCCGGTTCGTTCCGCATGAAAGAATAAGCCCGGTATTTCACATCGCCCAATATCAACAGACATTCTATAAATTTTTGAATTTTGATAAAAAAGTTTACCTTTGAATCAATCTACACGCATGTCAGAACTGGATAAACATATCACGCTCGAAGATTTCGAACGATTATACTCCGAGTATAAGCCTCGTTTTATCATTATCGCCCGGTCATACATCCGCAACAATATGGCCGCGGAGGACATCGTTACCGACAGCTTCCTTTATTTTTGGGAAAACAAGGACAAGCTGAATATTACTACGACTATCCAGGCATATATTTTAGGATCCGTGAAACATGGCTGTCTTGAATGGCTGCGCAACCAGAAAAACAGACTCAAAATCCAGCAACAAATACATACGACGGCTTACCGCAGCATCAAAGCCAAAATCACCGTTTTGGAAAGTACCAACCCCGAAGCATCCTTTACGGCGGAAATAAAATCCATCATCGAAAGCCAGATCAACAAAATGCCCGAACCCATGCGGCAAATCTTCCTTTACAACCGCTTCGAGGGCAAGACTTACCAAGAAATCGCCGAAATTACAGGAATCAATGTGCGCAACGTCACAGCCAATATCCAACGGGCTTTGGCCATCATGCGAATCGCACTGAACGACTATCTCATCATTTTAATTATCGTCCTGTATTCCAGCGTTATACGATAATTAAAAAAAATTACCATTTTTTTAAGAAAATTTATTTAACGAAAAACGCACTTTTTCGATGTAAATGTCGTGCGCCCACGCACCATATAGTTGTAAACAGACAAAGCATAATTTCGTTATCGGGAAAAATTACCAAGGGAAAAATTATGGATTCGCTGCGGGCGGCCCAAATTCATAATGCACTCGCCACACTATGTAAAAAAATGGACAAAGAATTATTATATAAGTACATAAACGGCCAAACTTCCGAGCAGGAAGAAAAAACGATTGTAGACTGGCTCGATGCCGACCCCAACAACCAGAAAGAACTAAATGCATTATGGTCTATGCAGGACGCACTTATCGCAAATGTCCCTTATCCGCACCACCCCCATCTGCACCTGCCGACCAGACGCCCGAAATGGTATCGCCAGCGCTTTATTCGTATCTGTACCCAGGCTGCCGCAGTATTACTATTGGTCGCTGGCAGTTGGTACGCTTCCAGAACCGTCATTATCGAAGATACCGCAAAACAATATCTGTCCGTTGCCGCACCGGCAGGACAACGTATAGACATTACACTCCAGGACGGAACCAGCGTTTGCCTGAACAGCGGGGCAAAACTGGAATATCCGATACGGTTCAATAGGAATCGCCGTGTGAAACTCTCCGGCGAGGCCATGTTCAACGTAGAGCATGATGCCGCCCGTCCCTTCATCGTGGAAACTTTCGCCTGCGACGTGGAAGTGCTGGGTACGAGATTCAACGTAACGGCAGACGAACTGACACACGACTTCACGACTGCATTATTGAGGGGAAAAGTCAAAGTAACCAACAAACTGGCAAGCGGCGACCAGATTATATTAGACCCGAACGAAAAGGTATGCCTAAACGGGAATCGTCTGGTATTGACCAGGATTGAGAATACGGACGACTATTTATGGACGGAGGGTATTCTGAATCTCGTTGGACACCCGTTTGCCGACATCATCGCCAAAATGGAGAAAACATACGGTGTGAAAATCCAGATCCAAACGGCCGAACTTCCGCAGATCGACGTCATCCGCGGAAAAATCCCCGTCAATATGGGGCTGGACTATGCGCTAAGGGCCTTGCAGAAAATAACCCCGTTCCAATATGAGAAAGACGAAAACAATGTAATCCACATAAAATAACTATGACGAGATTATCTAACAAAAACCTACAATGCCTATGAGATAAGACTATGAATTTTCAAAGTCGCAAAAAAAGCCCGCAGGTGTAGCAACCACCCGCAGGCATAGCGGCTAATAGAATTTGAACCAATCTAACAACCACTAATCTACAAATCTATGAATAATAAATTTATTCAGCAAATTAAATGCTGGTTTACTTTTCTATTCATGATTTGCTCCACGTTCTCCGCATGGGGAGCGTATGCCCAGACCGCGAAAGTAACATTGCAGATGGACAATGTTCGCATGGAGCAGGTTATGAATGAAATAGAAAAACAGACCAGCTATTTCTTCATCGTAAATAAAGGCGTAGACATTAACAGAACCATCAGTATCAATGTCGCCGATAAACCGCTCGATACCGCTTTGCAGGCAATGGTCGCCGGAACGGATACCGAGTACAAAATCTACCAGCAGAACATTTATCTTTCCGCAGCCCCGGACAAGAAAACCGCAAACAACGGTTCCACAAAGGTCAGCGGTGTCGTGCGCGACACCAGAGGGACACCCGTTGTCGGGGCATCGGTGGTCGTAAAGGGAACGACCATCGGCGAAAGTTCCGGACTTGACGGCGCTTTCTCGCTCCAAGTCCCCGCACCTGTGGAAACCGCCGAATTGTATATCAATTTCATCGGCTACGACCCCGTAACAGTAAAAATCGGCACACAAACCTTTTTTACCATAACACTCAACGAAGCAGCCGAGCAGATTGAAGACGTGGTGATCACGGCCCTGGGTATCAAACGCTCGGAAAAGGCGCTGGCCTACACCGTGCAGCAAGTGAAGTCCGAAGCCGTGACGACCGTGAAATCCGCAAACTTCGTGAACAGCCTCGCAGGTAAAGTCGCCGGAGCCGTTATCAACACCAGTTCGTCCGGTGTGGGCGGTTCGGCCAAAGTCATTATGCGCGGTATGAAGTCGATTATGCAGACCTCGAACGTACTTTATGTAATCGACGGTATTCCCATGCACAACTTCACCAGCGATGGCAGCATGGAATTCGGATCACGCGGCACAACGGAATCCATCGCCGACATGAACCCCGACGACATCGAATCCATATCCGTTATGACCGGAGCCGCAGCCGCGGCATTGTACGGTTCCGACGCCGCGAACGGTGCAATGCTCATTACCACCAAGAAAGGTAAGGCCGGAGCAACACAGATACAGGTTTCGAGTAACACGGAATTTATGAACCCGCTGCGCCTGCCGGACTTTCAGACCCGCTACGGCACGGGGCGTAAAGGCAAAGCCAGCGGTTCGACGATCCACAGCTGGGGCGCACCGCTCAACCAGGCGGCACGTTACAACTACTCGCCCGAAGATTTCCTGCAGACAGGTCACATCCTGACGAACTCCGTAACACTGTCCGGGGGTACGGAGAAAAACCAAATCTATTTCTCGACCGCAGCGGTAAACTCCAAAGGACTGATCCCCAACAACAAGTACAATCGTTATAACTTTACATTCCGCAACACGTCGAACCTGCTGAACGACCGTTTGACACTGGACGTAAGCGGCAGCTACATCATCCAGAAAGACCGCAACATGATAAACCAGGGCGTGTACTCAAACCCGCTCGTATCGGCTTATCTCTTTCCCCGCGGCGATGATTTTTCGCTCGTAAAGGCATTCGAGCGCTGGAACCCCGCACGCAAAATCTATGAACAGTTCTGGCCGCAGGGCGAGGGCGGCGACCTGCGCATGCAGAATCCCTATTGGATCGCCTACCGCAACCCCCGCGAAAACAGCCGTAAGCGCTATATGTTCACAGGCGGCATTACCTATAAAATCACCGACTGGATGAATGTCGCAGGACGTATCCGCGTCGATAACACCAACAGTTTATATACGGAAAAACTGTACGCCACATCGAACCCCACGCTGCTGGAGAACAGCAAAAAAGGTAAATATACCGAAACCCGCGGCGAAGAACGACAGACCTACGGCGACGTAATGCTCAACCTCAGCAAGACGTTCAAAGAGAAATTCTCGCTCGACGCACATATCGGCGCGTCGATCAAAGACAACCGCTTCGACGAACTCTCGGTATATGGCCCCATTGCCGGCGCTCCCAACATCTTCAATGTCGTGAACCTCGACAAGAGCCAGAAGAAAACGCCGAAAACCGGCTGGCACGAACAAACGCAGTCGTTTTTCTACTCCCTGGAACTGGGCTGGAAGTCGCAACTGTTCGTAACGACGACCGGACGTAACGACTGGGCGTCGCAACTTGCCAACTCACCCCAAAAGTCGTTTTTCTACCCCTCGGTCGGCGTATCGTGGCTGCCCAGCAGTACATTCAATTTCCCGGAGAAGTTCAACTACCTGAAAATCCGTGCTTCGTGGGCTTCGGTAGCAAACCCCTTTCCGCGGGAACTGACAATCGCCACACACCCTTACGACGACACCATTTCCGGCTGGGACGACAAATCGAACTACCCTATCGGGCAGCTTTACCCGGAGCGGACGAAAACCTGGGAATTAGGTTTCGACGCCCGGTTCCTGCATGGATTCACACTCTCGGCATCGTGGTATCGCGCCGACACCTATAACCAGACTTTCAATCCGAATCTGTCCGCATCGTCCGGCTACTCGGATATCTATATTCAGACCGGCCACGTGCGCAATACGGGTGTCGAGGCAAGCCTGGGATACGACCACCAATGGAAAAACTGGAATTGGAACTCGCAGTTTACTTTCTCCTGGAACAAAAACAAGATAATCGAACTTTGCAAGGAGTGGTACAACCCGATCACCGAGGAAACGATCACCATGAACAGACTCCAGATCAGTAAACTGGGGCGTGCGAAATTTATTCTCAAAGAGGGCGGTTCGATGGGCGACCTTTATTCCACGACCGACCTGCGGCGCGACGACAAAGGCAACATCGAGATCGACGAGGGCGGCAACGTCGTCGTAGAGGACAACCTGCCCGACATGAAACTCGGTTCCGTATTCCCGGACTATAACCTCGCATGGCGCAACAGCGTATCGTGGAAAAACCTGAACCTCGGATTCCTCGTGACGGCACGCATCGGCGGCATCGTCAATTCACTCACGCAAGCCAACATGGATCTATTCGGCGTGTCCGAAGCAACGGCTGCCGCGCGCGATGCCGGAGGTGCTTTGGTAAACGGCCGCAGCCTGGTAAACCCGGAAACCTGGTATACGGCCATAGCGTCGCAGGGCGGAATACCCCAGTATTACACCTACTCGGCAACCAACGTCCGGCTCCAGGAACTTTCGCTGGGGTACACGATTCCCCGCAAATGGCTGCACAACATATGTTCGATCACCGTATCGTTCGTTGGCCGCAACTTGTGGATGATGTATTGTAAAGCGCCGTTCGACCCCGAAGCCGTGGCATCGACAAACAATTTCTATCAGGGAATGGACTATTTCATGATGCCCTCGACACGTAACCTGGGATTCAATATTAACATTAAATTCTAACGGCTATGAACAAAATAAAGACAATAATTCGTGCCGTTGCTCTTATCGCAGTAGTAAGCGCATCGACGGGATGCCTTGACAACTTCGAAGATTACAACCGTAATCCGAACGAAGCGACAGACGACGAACTGGAACGCGACAACTACCTCGTGGGGTCGAAACTCACCAAACTGCAAAATATGGTGATCCCCTCGGAAGAACACCTATACCAATTTGTCGAAGCACTCGAAGGCGGCAGCTACGGCGGATATGTCGAAGCGACGGTAGACAGCTGGGAAACGAAATTCTCAACGTTCAATCCCACCGCCGACTGGCTCAAAGCGCCGTTCGTGGATGTCATCACCGAAACTTACCCCGCCTACCGCGGCATCATCAACAAAACCGACGACGAAGTGGCGGTAGCCCTGGCCAACGTCCTGCGCGTGGCGATTATGAACCGCCTGGCCGACGCTTACGGCTCGATACCCTACTCCAAGATCGTAGAGGACAAAAAAGAACGCCTGACCGTCCCCTATGACACGCAACAGGAAGCATATACGCAGATGTTCAAAGAACTGGACGCCGCGCTGGAAGCGCTGGAGCGCAACCGGGATTTGAGTACGGAAGCCTTCGGCGAATACGACCAGGTTTACAACGGCGACCTTAAAAAGTGGATCAAATACGCCAATTCGCTTAAACTGCGTATGGCGATGCGCCTTTCCTATATCGACGAGCAGACCGCAAAGGCCAAAGCCGCGGAAGCCATCGCCGCCGGGGTCATCACCGAGAATGCCGACAATGCGAAGCTTCAGCCCGAACTCAACCGCACGGCATTGCTTTGGAACAGTTGGCAGGATCACGCCATCGGAGCCGACATCCTCTGCTACATGAACGGCTACAAAGACCCGCGCCGGGCAAAGATGTTCACACAGGGAACCGTCGGAGAGGGCGATGCCGCCGTGAAAGGCTATTACGGCCTGCGCATCGGCACGACACCGGCCAACAAGTCCAAGGCTGTAACGGCATGTTCCTCGATGCTCATTACCGACACCGACCCTATTTTATGGATGAACGCAGCGGAAATCGCGTTCCTGCGCTCCGAATATGAACTACGCTGGGGAAGTGCGGTATCGGCACAGAATTTCTATGAACAAGGCATACGGCTTTCATTCGAGGAACGCGGCGTAGCCGGTGCGGAGGATTACATCGCCGACGAAGCGAACGTCCCCGAAGCATACACCGACCCTCTCGGCGTTATCGAAAACAACACCGCATTACCGCAAAGCCGCATCACGATCAAATGGAAAGAAGATGCACAGTTCGAAGAAAACCTCGAACGCATCATCACCCAGAAATGGATTGCGATTTTCCCGCTCGGAAATGAAGCGTGGGCGGAATACCGGCGCACGGGCTATCCGAAACTGATGCCGGCCAAAGACAATAAATCCGGCGGAACGGTGAATTCCAAATACGGCATGCGCAGACTTCCCTACCCGTCCGAGGAATATTCCGAGAACCGCACAAATGTCGAAGCGGCGATAACTTCGCTCGGCGGCCCCGATAACGGCGGCACGCGCACATGGTGGGACTGCAAACCCTTAAATTAATCCGAAGCTATGAAACAGACTATAAAATACCTGATTCTGGCGCTGCTCATTCCCGCGGCCTATTGTTTCACAGCCTGCGACACGGACATCGAGCCGATAGACCAGCAGATCATAAAACCCGACCAGCAAGATCCGGCGCAGTACGCCGCATATCTGGCAGCCCTCAAAGCGTATAAGGCAAGCGAACACTACATCGTATACGCAAGCCTGGCAAATGCCCCGGCCGTACCGGGTTCGGAAAAGGCATTTCTGCGCTCACTGCCCGATTCACTCGACATCGTGGCACTTGAAAACGCCGGCAACCTGACCGAATACGACATCGAGGATATACCCCAGGCGCAGGCCAAGGGCACGAAAATACTCTATACCGTAGATTACAACACACTCGCGGAATCTACGGACGCCGCAACGCTGGGAACCTATCTCGACAAGGTGATCGAGGACGTAAACCGGTATAAGTTCGACGGCGTAACGGTACGGTACGGCGGCGCAATGGATGCCGCAGCGACCCAAGCCGCTGCAACGATTGTCAGCAAACTGTCGTCCCTGACCGGAAAAATTCTCATGGCGGAGGGTAACCCGCTCTTTATCGCAAAGGAGAGCCACGACGCCATCACCTATTTCGTACTCACGACTACGGATGCCGTCAATACGTTCAATATCCGCAGCCAGCTTGCATACGCGACCGATTATGCCGGCATTGCGCTCGAAAAAATCATCATCACGGCCGAGCCGGGCGGGAAACTCACGGATGAAAACCTTGTGCAGCAACCCGCAATCGCAGAAGCCGCCAAAAGCGTAATTACAATGGGGCCGTTAGCCGGGCTGGGTATTTACAACATTGGGGACGATTACTACGACGCTTACATAAATTACAAACAGACCAAGCATGCCATCGGCCTGCTGAATCCGGCAAACCCTAAATAATGCGCCTTATGAAATTGAGAAGAACATATCTGTATTTTGTATCGGCTGCCTTTATCCTGCTGGCCGGGTGTGAATCGGATTATGAAAACCGTTACCCGTTCGACAACGCAGCATATATCGACGTAGCCGAAACGTCGAGCGACAACAACGTAACTTTTAAAAAGACCGTTACGCAGCTCGACCGCGAACTCTCCGCCGTGCTGATCTCCCCGGCAAAAGAGAATATCGAGGTGACATTTGGCATCGACCCGTCGCTCGCGGCCACCTACAACGCCAAACACGACACGAAATATGCGGTACTCGATGAAAGTTACTACGAGTTCCCCGAACGGACGGCAACCGTAGAAGCCGGGAAATCCGTATCGGAACCTCTGACCATCCATTTTAAGAACCTCGACCAGCTCGATATAGATGCGACACAGTTGCTTCCGGTAACTATCGTTTCAGCGGGGGGGGGACTTTCGACCCTCTCCGGTTCCCAAACCGTCTATTATCTTGTGCGCCGTTCTTCGGCCATCACGACCGCCGCCGTACTCACCGACAACTGGATAGACGTGCCCGCGTTCGACAAAGCCGGAACTGCCGACTGCGTAAATGGACTGACAGCCGTGACCTATGAAGCCATCGTCCGCGTCCACGACTTCCACTATGCAGGTCCCACCTCGTCCTACATCGAAGAAAAGCTCTCTACGATCATGGGTGTGGAACAACACCTGCTGCTGCGTATCGGCGACACGAATTTCTATGCCGACCAGCTCCAGGTAGACGGATCGGGCGTAAGCCTGGGCAAATTCCCCGAAAAGAACAAGGGTAAACTTCTGTCGCTCGAGGAGTGGTATCATGTCGCTTTCACATACGACCTGGAAACCGGTATCGCCTGCATCTACGTAAACGGACAACTCCAAAGCCAGACGCAGGTAGCGCCGACCGTAAAGGTCATAAACCTCGGACTGCGCGCCATAGACCCCGATCCGGAAACGGACGCCCGGCAGTTCTTCATCGGGTACAGCTACGACGCTTTCCGCCAGCTCTGCGGCGATATTTCAGAGGTGCGCATATGGTCCGTCGCACGCAGGCAGGCCGACATCTGGCGCGACATGTACGACGTGGAAAACCCGGCCGAGAAGCCCGAATTACGCGCTTATTGGAAATTCAACGAGGGATCGGGAAACATCATCAAAGACTGGTCGCAGTACGGAAACGATGCCGTAGCGCATACCGATCTGAAATGGAATACCTCGGTGGAAATTCCGCAGCTCAACAAGCAAGAATAAACCGTAAATCTTGAACTATGAAAAACATGAATAAAATAACAGGTCTGCTGCGCACTTCGGCACTTTGCCTTACGCTCGCAGCGATGGCCGCGTGCGACGCCGAGGACTTCACCCGCACGGCCGGGGATATTCCCGGTAAGGACGACCTTGCAAATGTCGGCGGAGTGCTTCGCCGGGAGAAAACGCCCGATCAGATTTCGGCACTCAAACTCAGCGAAGAACAGACGACCACAGACGCCGTGTTCTACCAACTGACCCAGCCCGCAGCCGCAGACGTAACGGTTACGGTCGATGCGGACGCAACGCTTGTGGACGAATACAACAAAGACAAACAAGGTGACGCAAAACTGACGCTGTTTCCGTTGGAAAATGTGACTTTCGAAGGAGGCAAAACGCTGACGGTCAAGAGGGGAGAGAAAACCTCTCCTGCTCTTACCGTCACGTTGAGCCGCGAAGGGGTCGAAAAAGGCGCCTATCTGCTGCCCCTGCGGGCGACCGTTGCCAATAACGACATGTCCCCGTCCGAAAAAGACCAGGTAATCTACTACCGGATCCTGGTCGGGGAGATCGTACCCGAAACGCAGCTCGATGCCTATGCTTTCAAAATCGTGGGATATGTCAATACCGAGGAAATGAGCCCGCTGATGGGGATCAAATTTTATGCGGAAACATTTGACGAGGATTTCAATTTAATATCAAAAACGTGGATCGACATCGAAGTACTCCGCCCGGCGGCGCTAAAATTCGACAAGACGACACGGCGGGCCATGCTCGACATCGGACCGGATCTGCAATATGTCTTGAGCAACCGCGACAAATACCTTATGCCCTTGCAGAAAAGCAGTCGTAAGGTGCTTATTTGCATCACAGGCGGAAATACGGGACTTGGATTCTGCAATATGACCGACGAGCAGATCGCTGATTTTGTTTTCCAGCTTAAATATGTGGTGGAAACATATAAGTTGGACGGCGTAAACTACTTCGACATCGAAGCGTCCTACGGCAAAGACGGTATGCCCGGTGTAAATCCCGCATCCTACGCCAAACTGATAAAGGCGACAAAGGAAGCATTGGGCGACGACAAACTCGTCACCGTGGCCTGCGACGCGGAGAGCACCGACCTGCTCGCTACGGCACACGACGGCATCGAAGCCGGAAAATACATCGACTATGCCTGGTCGGGAATTTTCGATAGGGTCGTAGATGCCTATGCCGACGGCGCGGAACTCAAACCCATCGCCGGGCTGGAGCAATCCAAATACGGCGGCGCGCTGCTGAAAACGAATAATACGCAGGAAAGCGCACAACTAAACCCCATTTTAACTCCCCTTATTAAATCCCTCTACCGCGAAACCCAATCGGGGAACGTATTCGCATTCTGGGATATGCCGACAAACTCGGCAGGATATGAAGAAGGCCCCAAAAGTGCTTTCAATATGGTGGCAGACGCAGTTAGCGATTGGGATTGGGAATACGACGGAATGATACTAATGATCAACGTAACCTGGGATGATCGAAATTACGGCAATTTCACTAAAGACTGGTAAAAACCACTTTAACTCAACCTATATTCTTCACATCTTAACCAAACTATTAACAAAAACTAATTTTTATGAGAAAGCAATTCTTATTCGCAGCCTGCACATTGTTCGCTGCATCCGCATTGGTGATGACTTCCTGCCAGCAGGCCGAGGAACCCATCGCAAACGACCCGACCGATCAGGCCGGCCCGATGACCCGCGCGGCAACGCTCGGCAACTTCTACCGCGTTGTTTACGTCGAAGTAAACGACGTCAATCCGCTCAACGCAGGAGAATATCTCCTGTCGGACGGCACTCCGTTCTTTACGCACGTCATTCTCTTTGCATCCAACATCCGCGGCGACGCATCGGGCAATGTCCACAACTACAACAACCCGAACAACGCCGCAATCCTCGCAAATCCCGCCAAGTACATCGCGCCGCTCCAGGCAAAAGGTATCAAGGTCATCATGGGCAACCTCGGCGACCACACCGGTGCCGGATTCGCCAACCTTACCGCAGCACAAATCGGTACTTACACGGATGATCTGGTTGCCTACGACAATATCGTAGACGGCTACGATTTTGACGACGAGTGGGCGGAGTACGGAACCCGCGGCTATCCCTATGCTAACAGCACTTCGTACAGCAACATGATTATCGCGCTGGCAGGCAAGACCAACAAGTCGATCAGCGTATTCGATTGGGGTAACACAGGTACGCTCTCATCCACGGCTATCAGCCATCTCGATTGGGGCTGCCAGGGTTCGCTGAACGGCTATGGGTTCAATTCGTCGTTCGCAAAAGGTCAATATCTGCCCTTGTTCGTAGACCTGACCGGTCCGCTTTCGGACAACCAGATCAAGTCCTATACGACGGCGGCCAAGAACGCCAATGCACGCGGTGTCGCGTTCTTCAACCTGCCCATGTCGCCCTATCGCCTTTCGTCGTTGAACGCAGCAGCCCAGGCTTTCGGGGAAACCGTTTCGCACACCGGAAAGACCTACTCGAAAGACTATGGCAATTAATGTTTTACGCGAAATGAGAAGAAATAGGTTGTGATTAAAGTGTCCGCGCACCGCGAAAGTGGTGCGCGGTTTTTCATCCGAAACAAACAACAGCCATGAAAAAGACAATGATAACGTGTATGTTGTCGCAGCAGCGGCATACACATTTACATTTACAGCCTGCAATAGTGCAGAAGAACCCGTCATAGCCCAACCGGACGGACAAACTGCCCCCATGACCCGCGCGGCGACAATAGAAAACTTCGCCCGGTAACGAAGGGTCGAACGAACGCGGGGACATGCGAATGCTCCGCCGCATGCGACCATACGGCGGCTACATCAGCCACAGTTTCCTTGCCGGCACGCGGGGACAGTTTATATGATGGGCGGAAAAGATTCGAAAAACGGGGGTGGGAGTACGGATCCCATCCCCCTACCCAAAATATTGCCTTATGAAATTCGACGAATGGGCGTAACAATTTTGGGCGTATCAATTCACAGGAACGCAATAAACGTACCTTGCCGTTTGCTGAATGACGGCGTAAAGATATAACATTTCGGTTATAATCGTGGAATTGGCTGAATAGACCGGAAAAAAGAACAGCCGGATAATAACCATGCCAAGTCAATCCATCTCGCCCGGCTGCTCCCGCAGGTGCGCGCGCATACCTGTTTACCACCGAACCACGGCAGGCGCTTGCCGCCGGAACATACCGATTCCGTCCGTTCCCGGTTCGGGGGCGGATGCAATCCGCAGGTGCGGCGACAGTACGCAAGGACGGCAGGACGCCACGGGTTTCCATAAATTCAGGGGATGAATTTGAAGCTGGATTTTGCGCCCCGGGCAGGCATAAAAAAGGGGCGCGGTGTCAACTTTCCATCGAAGGTCTTGGAGAAACCATTGCGCGGAAGCTGTCCTGCGCCCTTGTCGTCCTGCTCGCAAAAAGCAAGCAGGACATAACAAGGACTGACAACCATTATACCGCGCTAAACATCTTCCGAAGAAGTCTCCAAGTTTTCGATGGTATAAAGGGTTGTTTACCCTTTATAGTTATGTCCGTCGGCTATGCCGAGTTGTGATAATTCCTTAAAGTTTGCAAGGAATTGTAAAGTTAAACAACGCGCTTTCGGAGGGCCATTATTTTTATGCGGATATTCTCACACAGGGTGTTGTACTTTACGATTCGGGGGAATCAGTTAGCCACTCCGCGCGAACTGAATTTTTGCGAGATTGAGAAAAAGGCGCAAAAGTATTACGACAAGAAATTTGCGAGTGCAACGGATTTTTTATTCCATACTAAAATTGCGTATGATCGAAAAACTTATCCAATGACCTCTTTTATGTTGCACCAAGCGACTGAATATTTTATAAAGACTATCCCGTTGGTATTCGCTCTTTAGGGTCATAAGGAACATGACCTTGAATTTCTGATTGAGAAATGCAAGATTTACACAATGGAATTGGCAAAAGTCTTTCTCCGCGACACACCGGAAGAAAAACGCCTGTTCGAACTTTTAAGAAGCGCTTACGTCGAAGCCCGGTATACCGATGATTTCGTCGTCACCAAAGAGGATATCGACGCGCTTATGCCGAAAGTCGAACTGCTCCGCGACGTTGTGGAAAATGTTTGCCGGAAACAATTCGACTACTACAAACAGAAAATAGCCCAATAAACGAAACCGCCCTGCCCCTCAAACCCGAACAATAGAAATAACAGTTATCCAAAAATTAGATTTACGACATCCGGACAAAGCGGCAAAAATCATCTTTGCCGCTTGCTTTTACCGAACAAGGTGTGGCCACGTTGTCCGCACTATTGCGGCAAACATACAAATTAACAAAAGAAAACAACACGCCACAAACGGGCCACAAACAGGCCGGGGCAGCATCCCGGGCACAAAACCGGACAAAAACCACGGCAGAATGCCGACCGGCGGATTTCAATCCGGTTTACCAAAACGGCCGGGATCCGAACACATAAACCGCTGTTTATAAGCATCTTTCCAAAAAAGTATATTTACTTTACCTCTAACATACCCGGGATATAATCCCGGGTTACATTTTTATTAAGTTACTTTGTAAAAGTGGAATTACGCAATGTTCCGAAACCTACAAACCAAACTTAAATACGACCATGGACTCATTTTACAACGGGTTTGCATCCGTGTGCAAGGCAGCCCGGACGATTTTCGGAAGGACAGGGGATATGCGGCACGGCACATCGTACCGCCGGAAGCCGAAAGTCATAACGGCGCTGTGCCTGGCCCTGCTCCTGCTCGCATCGGGCACCCCCGTCCGCTCCCAGCAACGGGTTTATTTCGTCGACGGATACCACGGGGGCGTCTACGGCCACTACCCGGTCGCCTGGAAAACCCGCTTCATCACCGACCAGATGGCCGCGCATCCCGAATGGAGGATCGGGCTGGAGATCGAACCCGAGACGTGGGACACCGTCGAGGTGCGTACGCCGGCCGACTACGCCCGCTTCAAGGCGATCGCCGCCGACAGGCGCGTCGAATTCACCAACCCGTCCTATGCCCAGCCCTACTGCTACAACATCTCGGGCGAAAGCATCATCCGGCAGTTCGGATACGGCATGCGGAAGATCCGCAGTCATTTCCCCGACGTGGAGTTCGTCACCTACTCCGTCGAGGAGCCGTGCTTCACCAGCTGCCTGCCGCAAATCCTGAAACTCTACGGGTTCAAATACGCCTCCCTGAAATGTCCGAATACCTGCTGGGGCGGGTACACGGCGCCCTACGGCGGCGAACTGGTCAACTGGGTCGGCCCCGACGGCAGTTCGATCCTCACTTCGCCGCGCCACGCCTGCGAAGAGCTCCAGAAAAACTCGGTATGGCAGACCACGGCATGGGGCAATGAGAAGGAGTACCTCGACGCCTGCATCGCATACGGCATCGCCCACCCCGTGGGGATGTGCTACCAGGATGCGGGATGGAAATACGGCCCCTGGATCGGGTCGGGCGACAGCATCCGCAACAACTCGATCTATGTCACGTGGCGGGAGTATTTCGAACGGGTAACCGACGGCAAGAGTTCCGACGACTACCGCATGCCGCAGGAAGATGTCCGCGTAAGCCTCATGTGGGGCAGCCAGGTCTTGCAGCGCATCGCGCAGCAGGTGCGCGAATCGGAGAACAAGCTTGTCATGGCCGAAAAGGCGGGGGTCATCGCCAACCTCGTGAACGGCCACCGCTACGGGCAGGCGACTCTCGACGAGGGCTGGCGGACGCTGATGCTCGCCCAGCACCACGACTCGTGGATCGTACCTTACAACGGGCTCAACAGGCAGGGGACATGGGCGCAGCACATCCGCCGCTGGACGGCCGCCACCGACTCGCTGTGCGACGGGGTGATCGCCGAGGCGCTGCAAAGCTTCGCGGCACCGGGCGGCGACGGCCAGACAACCTACCTGCGCGTCTGCAACACGCTCGGCAGCCCCCGCCGCGAAACGGTGTCGGCGACGCTGCCCGAAGGCCTCGGCGACGGGGAGCTGGCAGTGACAAATGCCAAAGGCAAACGGGTTCCGCACGCCATCGTCCCGACGGCGGGCGGGCGGCGGCTCCTGTTCGAAGCCTCCGTCCCGGCATTCGGTTACACGACCTACACTGTAAAAAAGACATCCGGCAACGCGGCCGCGGCCGCACCCCGCCAGGCACAGGCACAGACGGGCCGGCACATCCTCGAGAACGACATGTACCGGATCGTAATCGACCCTGCACGGGGAGGCACCATCACGAGCCTCGTCGCAAAAAAGGAGGGCGGGAAGGAATTCGCCGACCCGCAGCACCGGTTCGCATTCGGCGAGTTGCGGGGATTCTTCTACGACCAGGGGCAGTTCCACTCCTCGGCACAGTCCCCGGCCACCGTGACCGTACTCTGCGACAACGAGCTGGAAAAGAGCGTCCGCATCAGCGGCCGGATCGACACGCACCCCTTCACGCAGACGATCACGCTCCGCAAGGGCGAACGGAAGATCGGTTTCGACCTGAAGATCGACTGGCAGCACAATGTCGGCATCGGGGCATTCCGCCAGAAGGACGGCTTCAACAACAACCACAGGGCATTCTACGACGACCGTTTCAACCTCAACATCCTCTTCCCGGTCGCCCTCGACGCCCCCGCGCTGTATAAGGACGCACCTTTCGACGTCTGCAAAAGCACGCTGGAAAACACCCACTTCACCACCTGGGACAACATCAAGCACAACGTCATCCTGCACTGGGTAGACCTCGCGGAGCGGGACGGCGGCTACGGCTTGGCGCTCCTCTCCGACCACACGACCTCCTATTCCTACGGCGCAGACGCCCCGCTGGGACTTACGGTGCAATACTCCGGCAACGGGCTCTGGGGGCGCGACTACCCCATCGACGGCCCGACGCACATCCGGTTCGCCGTCGTACCCCACCGCAGGGCATGGGACGCCGCAGGCATCCAGGAGGAGAACCGGCGCTGGAACGAACCGCTGCTCTGCACGTTTGCGGCGCAGGCCGCCGCTGACGAAGCCTCGCTGATCGACGCGACAGGTACGGGCTATGAAATATCGGCCGCCTACCTCGACGAAGAGCAGATCGTCGTGCGCCTGTTCAACGCCGACGGCGACGGCACCCCGCAGAAAATCAGGTTCGCCTTCCCGCTTTCGAAGGTCGAGCAGACCGACCTGAACGGGAACGCGACGGCCGCCTGCGCCATCCGCAAGCGGGGCGGCGTATCGGAAATCGAGGTGGCGATGCCCCGCTTCGGACTGAAAACCCTTCGACTGACAAAATAAGACCAAGCCATGCACTACCGCAACATTCCCAAGACCTTACTCTTCCTCTTATTATGCTGCCCGTCCATGGGGCTCACCGGCTGCTCCACGGCCGCGCAGGGCGACACGGGCAGCTTTTCGCCGGCCGACTACGTGAACCCCTTCATCGGGGCGAGCACCAGCACGAGCGCCGCGGGCGTCTACCACGGGCTGGGCAAGACCTTCCCCGGGGCGACGACTCCCTACGGTATGGTACAGGTCAGCCCCAACACCATCACCGGCGGGGACAACAGCCCCGGGTACAGCTACGAGCACACGACCATCGAAGGGTTCGCCTTCACGCAGATGAGCGGCGTGGGCTGGTTCGGCGACCTGGGCAACCTGCTGGTCATGCCGACGACCGGCCCGCTGCAAAAGATCGCGGGCAGGGAGGACGGCTCGATCGGGGGTTACCGTTCCCATTACGACAAGGCCACGGAAACCGCGCGCGCGGGGTATTACAGCGCCCTGCTGACCGACTACGGCATCCGTGCCGAAAGTTCGGCCACCCCGCACTGCGGCATCCTGCGCTTCACCTTTCCCGAGGGCGAACAGTCGCGCATCCAAATCGACCTGGCGCGCCGCGTCGGCGGCACGGCCGAGCGGCAATACATCGAGGTGGTGGACAAGCACACCATCGCCGGGTGGATGAAATGCACCCCCGCCACGGGCGGCTGGGGCAACGGCGAGGGACAGGCCGACTATACGGTCTATTTCTACGCACAGGTGGACAAGCCGATGGAAAACTACGGGTTCTGGAGCGCCGACATCCCCGACGACTGGGTACGCAAGCGCGACGAGGTGGTCAGCGTCCCCTACCTGCAGCGCGTAGCCGCGGCGCCCGTCGTCACGGGCATCGACCGCATCGAAGGCAAGCACATCGGTTTCTACACCGAATTCGGGACACGGCAGGACGAGCAGGTCGTCCTCCGCGCGGGCATCTCGTTCGTCGACATGGAGGGCGCCCGGAAGAATTTCGAGGCGGAGATCGCCGGCAAGGCATTCGACCAGGTTGCCCGCGAGGCGCGCGAGCTGTGGAACCGGGAGCTGGCGCGCATCCGCATCGACGGGGGCAGCGACCGGCAAAAGACGATCTTCTACACGGCGCTCTACCACACGATGATCGACCCCCGCATCTACACCGACGCCGACGGGCGCTACCCGGGAGCGGACGGCAGGATCCATACCACGGGAGGCAGGTTCACCAAACGCACGATCTTCAGCGGCTGGGACGTGTTCCGCAGCCAGATGCCGTTGCAGACCATCATCAACCCGCAGCTGGTCAGCGACCTGGTGAACTCGCTCGTCACGATGGCCGACGAGAGCGGGCGCCACTATTTCGAGCGCTGGGAGATCGTCAACGCCTACTCGGGCTGCATGCTGGGCAACCCGGCGCTGTCGGTACTGGCCGACGCCTATGCCAAGGGCATCCGCAGCTACGACGTCGAGAAGGCCTACCGCTATGCCGTGAACTCCTCGAAGCGTTTCGGCAACGACCCGCTGGGCTACACCCCCTCGGAACTGTGCATTTCGCACACGCTCGAATACGCCTATACCGACTGGTGCATCTCGCGCCTGGCCACGCAGCTGGGCAAGCGGGAAGACGCCGCCCTCTACGCCGCCAAAGGGCAGGCCTACCGCAATATCTTCGACCGGGAGAAGGGGTGGTTCCGCCCGCGCCGCGCCGACGGAGGGTGGGAGCCGTGGCCCGAGAACGCCCGCACCACCGAGTGGTACGGCTGCATCGAGTCGAACCCCTATCAGCAGGGATGGTTCGTGCCGCACGACGTCGAGGGCATGGTATCGCTCATGGGCGGGCGCGAAGCCGTGCTGCGCGACCTCACGGAGTTCTTCGACAAAACCCCGTCGGACATGCTCTGGAACGACTACTACAACCACGCCAACGAACCCGTCCACCTCGTGCCGTTCCTCTTCAACCGGCTCGGGCAGCCGTGGCAGACCCAGAAATGGACGCGCCATATCTGCGAAAAGGCCTACGCCGACAAGGTCGAGGGGATCGTGGGCAACGAGGACGCCGGACAGATGTCGGCCTGGTACGTGCTTGCGGCCGCGGGCCTGCATCCCGCCTGCCCGGGCGACACGCGGATGGAGATCACCAGCCCCGTCTTCGACCGCATCGAACTGCGCCTCGACCCGGCCTACGCGCCGGGCGGGACATTCACCGTCGTGGCGCACGGCAACAGCCCCTCGAACGTCTACATACAGCGGGCGGTGCTCAACGGCAGGGAGCACACAGCATCGCACCTCGACTTCGCCGACATTGCGGCCGGAGGGACGCTCGAACTCTACATGGGCGACACCCCCAACACCCGGTGGGGCATATAGGCAACAACAGGACGAACCTAATCATATCACTAAAAATAGACGACAAACCTATGGAAAACACCGTCAACAAAGACCGCAGCCGGCTGCGGTCATCGCTCAGGCGGATCGCCGCGGCAGGCCTCTTCGGCCTCTGCTCGCTGTCGGCCGCCTTCGCGCAGAAACAGGACTACGTGCAATACGTGAACACGCTGCAGGGCACCGACTCGAAATTCGAACTGAGCTACGGCAACACTTACGCCACGACCGGCATGCCCTACGGGATGCACACCTGGAGCGCACAGACCGGCCCCAACGGCGAAGGCTGGAAATACCAGTACTCGGTCGACAAGATCCGCGGATTCCAACAGGCGCACCAGTGCAGCCCGTGGATGAGCGACTATGCGGTCTATTCGCTCATGCCCGAGGTCGGGGAGCTGGTCGTAAACGAGGACGCGCGTGCGTCGAAATTCAGCCACGCCAACGAGATCGCCAAACCGCACTATTACCGGGTGACGCTCGACAACGGCATCACCACCGAGATGGCGCCCACCACGCGCGGCGTGCACCTGCGCTTCACCTACCCCCGGAAAGGCGACGCCTACCTGGTGCTGGACGGCTATTTCGCCATGAGCGGAATGAAGATCGACCCCGCCAAACGGCAGATTTCGGGGTGGGTGAACAACCAGCGTTTCGTCAACCACCCGGAGACCTTCCGCAACTATTTCGTCATCCAGTTCGACCGGCCGTTCGAGGAGTACGGGCTCTGGGAGAACGAGCATGACGAACGCTTCCCGGGCATGACCGAGGGCGAGGGCAAGGGCTACGGGGCCTACGTGCGCTTCAAGGCCGGCACCAAAGTGCAGGCCAGGGCCGCCTCGTCCTACATCAGCCCCGAGCAGGCGCTGCTCACGCTCGACCGCGAACTGGGCGCCGACAAGACGCTCGAAGCGACCCGAAAGCGCGGCGCCGAGACGTGGAACGCCCTGCTGGGCCGCATCGCGGTCGAAGGCGGCACCGACGAGGAGATCCGCACCTTCTATTCGTGCCTGTTCCGCGCCAACCTCTTCTCGCGCAAGTTCTACGAACGCGACGCCGAGGGCAACCCCTACTATTACAGCCCCTACGACGGCAAGGTACACGCCGGCTACATGTATACCGACAACGGTTTCTGGGATACGTTCCGTTCGCAGTTCCCGCTGACCAACATCCTGCACCCGACGATGCAGGGACGCTACATGAACGCCCTGCTGGCGGCACAGGAGCAGTGCGGCTGGCTGCCATCGTGGTCGGCGCCCGGCGAGACGGGCGGCATGATCGGCAACCACGCCATTTCGCTGCTGACCGACGCATGGGCCAAAGGCATCCGCACGTTCGACCCCCAGAAGGCGCTGGAAGCCTACGCCAAGGAGGCGATGAACAAAGGCCCGTGGGGCGGTGCCAACGGCCGCGCGGGATGGAAGGAGTACTGGCAGCTGGGATACGTCTCCTACCCCGAGTCGATGGGCTCGACGGCACAGACGCTCGAATACGCCTACGACGATTTCTGCGGCTACCAGTTGGCGCGCATGACCGGCAACAAGTTCTACGAGGAAATCTTCTCGCGCGTGATGTATAACTACCGCAACGTCTTCGACAAGGAGTCGGGCTTCATGCGCGGCCGCCTCAAGGACGGCAGCTGGCTCGCACCCTTCGACCCCTACGAGTGGGGCGGCCCCTACTGCGAAGGCAACGCCTGGCACTACAACTGGTCGGTATTCCACGACGTGCAGGGGCTCATCAACCTCTACGGCAGCGACGAGGCGTTCACCGCCAAGATCGACTCGGTATTCACCGTGCCGAACGTCATCCGTCCGGGCACCTACGGCGGCATGATCCACGAGATGAAGGAGATGGAACTGGCCAATATGGGGCAGTACGCCCACGGCAACCAGCCCATCCAGCATATGATCTACCTGTACAGCTACGCCGGCCAGCCGTGGAAGACCCAATACTGGTCGCGGCAGATCACCGGGCGGCTCTACAACTCCTCGGAGCGCGGCTATCCGGGCGACGAAGACCAGGGCGGCATGTCCTCGTGGTATATTTTGAGTTCGCTGGGCATTTACAGCGTCTGCCCCGGCACCGACCAGTACGTGTTGGGCAGCCCCGTGTTCCGCAAAGCGACCATCACGATGGAGGACGGCCGGAAGTTCGTCATCGAGGCCGACGGCAACTCGCAGCAGAACGTCTATATCCAGTCCGCGACGCTCAACGGCAAGCCGCTCGACAAGAATTACATCACCTACAAGGACATCGCCGACGGCGGCGTCATGCGCCTGGTAATGGGCCCCGAGCCCAACAAGGAGCGCGGCACGGGCAAGGATGCGGCTCCCTTCTCGCTTTCCAGACCCGAATGAACCGATCGACAACCGAAATTCAGAAGGACATGTTCAAATCCCTGAAAACAATATCCCTGTCGCTGGCGGCCCTCTTACTCGGGGCCGACAGCGCCTGCGGGCAGCAAAGCGACGGCTACGCGCACAAGGTCAACACCCTGATCGGCACCCGGGGCGTGGGGCTGACCTCGGGTTACCTCTACCCCGGGGCGACCTACCCGTTCGGCATGGTACAGTTCACGCCGACCTATTTCGCCAAGCGGGGCGGGTTCGTCATCAACCAGTTGAGCGGCGGCGGGTGCAGCCACATGGGTAATTTCCCGACCTTCCCCGTAACGGGGAAACTCGACTCTTCGCCCGAAAACATCCTCGACTACCGGGTCGGCATCTGCGGCGAACAGGGCCATGCCGGCTACTACGAAGCCACCGTGCAGGAGGCGGTCAAGGCGCGGCTCACCGTCACCGAGCGCACGGGCATGGCCCGCTATGAATACCCCGCGGGAGAGGCGTTCGGCACCGTGATCATCGGCGCGGGCATCGCCGCCACGCCGATCGAACAGGCCGCCGTCGTCATCACCGGCCCCAACAGCTGCGAGGGCTACGCCGAAGGCGGCAGCTTCTGCGGCGTACGCACCCCGTACAAGGTCTACTTCGTCGCCGAGTTCGACGCGCGGGCCGTCACGACGGGCATCTGGAAAGAGGATCGGCTCACCCCCGGCGGACGGTTTGCCGAGGGGAGCGAATCGGGCGTCTACTTCACGTTCGACCTCACCGAGAACCGCAACGTACAGTACAAGATCGGCGTTTCGTACGTCTCGGTGGAGAACGCCCGCGCAAACCTCGCGGCCGAAAACGCCGGGTGGGATTTCGCGGCCGTGCAGCACGCCGCCGAACGGAGGTGGAACGACTACCTGGGGCTGATCGAGGCCGAAGGCACCGACCCCGACCGCACGACCCAGTTCTACACGCACCTCTACCGCGTATTGATCCACCCCAACGCATGCAGCGACGTGAACGGCGAGTACATGGGCGCCGATTTCCGGGTGCACCGAAGCCGTTCGAAGCAGTACACCTCGTTCAGCAACTGGGATACCTACCGCACGCAGATCCAGCTGCTCTCGATGCTGGCCCCCGACGTGGCGTCCGACGTAGTACTCTCGCACCAGCATTTCGCCGAGCAGTCGGGCGGTGCCTTTCCCCGCTGGGTGATGGCCAACATTGAGACCGGCATCATGCAGGGCGACCCCACACCGATCCTGATCGCAAACGCCTGGGCGTTCGGCGCACAGGACTACGACCCCTTCCCGCTGTTCCAGATCATGCGCAGGAACGCCGAGGTGCCGGGTGCCAAATCGCAGGACGTGGAGGAGCGCCCGGGCTTGAAGCAATACCTCGAAAAGAGGTACTACAACGCTTCGGAGCAGCTCGAATACACCTCGTCGGACTTCGCCATCGGGCAGTTCGCGCTGCACGCCTGCGGCGACGAATTCGCCAGCTGGCGCTATTTCCACTACGCCCGCTCGTGGAAAAACCTCTACAACCCCCAGACCGGCTGGCTGCAGTCGCGCAATGCCGACGGGTCGTGGAAACCGCTCGGCGAAGACTGGCGCGAATCGACCTATAAAAACTATTTCTGGATGGTGCCCTACGACCTGGCGGGGCTGATCGAAACGATGGGCGGCAAGGCCGCGGCCGAAAAGCGGCTCGACGAATTCTTCGTGCGCCTCGACGCGGGGTACAACGACCCGTGGTTCGCCTCGGGCAACGAGCCGAGCTTCCATATCCCGTGGGTCTACAACTGGCTCGGACGGCCGGACAAGACCTCGAAGGTCATCAACCGCATCCTCAACGAGCAGTACACGAGCGCTCCCGACGGGCTGCCGGGCAACGACGACCTGGGCACGATGGGAGCCTGGTACGTCTTCGCATGCACGGGGCTCTACCCCATGATCCCCGGCGTAGGCGGCTTCACGCTCAGCACCCCGGTCTTCGACAAGGTGGTCATCCACCTCAAGCACGGCGACATCACCATCACCGGGGGCTCGGAGAAACGAATCTACACCACGGCGCTCAAACTCGACGGAAAACCCTACGGCAGCACATGGATCGGCTGGGATGCGCTCCGCAACGGCGCGACGCTGGAATATACGACCTCGGCCAAACCGTCCGGGAACTGGGGCCGGACACAACTGCCGCCCTCGTACGAATAAATCCGCTCACCAAAACACAACAAACCGCATAACCATGAAAAGGATCCTTCTATCCCTTGCGGCGGCGCTCTGCATGTGCGCTTCCGCCGCGGCGCAGACCGTAGCGCCGTTCAAGGACGGCGACCGCGCCGTATTCCTCGGCAACAGCATCACCGACGGCGGCCACTACCACTCCTACATCTGGCTCTATTACATGACCCGCTTCCCGTACATGGATCTGCGGGTGATGAACGCCGGCATCGGCGGCGAGACCGCAGGCGACATGTACAAGCGCCTGGACGGCGACGTTCTCAGCAAACGCCCCACGGTGCTGACCGTGACCTTCGGCATGAACGACACGGGCTACATGGAATACAACGGCGACGATGCCGGGGCATTCGGCGAAAAGAAGTACCGGGAGTGCTACGACAACTTCAAGAAGATGGAGAAGCGCCTGCAAACCCTCGACGGCGTGCGGGTCGTGATGCTCGGGGGTTCGCCCTACGACGAAACGGCCCAAATCGAGAACAACGCCCCGCTGCGGGGCAAGAACGCCGTGATGGATCGCGTCGTCGGGTTCCAGAAGGAGTCGGCCGCAGCCAACGGCTGGGAGTTCGTGGATTTCAGCGCCCCGATGGTCGAAATCGGCCGGCGCGTGCAGGCCGGACAACCTTCGTTCTCGCTGTCGATGGGCGACCGCATCCACCCGGACAACGACGGGCACATGGTGATGACCTACCTCTACCTCAAGGCACAGGGCTTTGCCGGCAGGGAGGTGGCCGACGTGCAAATCGACGCGGCAAAAGCGAAGGTTCTCAAGGCTGGCAACTGCGAGATCACCGGCCTGCGCAGGAACGGCCGCGAAATCTCGTTCGACTACCTGGCCGAAGCCCTGCCCTACCCGCTCGACACCCTGACGCACGGGATGGGATCCAAGCGCAGCCAGGCCGAGGCCACGAAGCTGGTTCCCTTCATCGAGGAGATGAACCGCGAAATGCTGACCGTCAAGGGGCTCAAAGGCGACTACACGCTTTACATCGACGGCGAGCGGATCGGCACCTGGAGCGGCAAACAACTGGGCGAAGGCATCAACCTCGCCGAGCTGCAAACGCCGCAGTACCGGCAGGCCATGGAGGTGATGCACCTGAACGAATACCGCTGGGAAATCGAACGCAACTTCCGCGACTACGCCTGGGTGCAGTACGATTTCTTTCAGAACAAGGGGCTGCTCGACGCCAACGACGCACATGCCGTGAGCGTGCTCGACGCGGAAAAAGGAAAGAACATCTGGCTCCAGATCCACCGCGAAAACTACGCCAAACTCATGCTCCCGCATGTCCGCGAGGCACGCGCGCAGCAGATGGAACTGCTCGTGGAGACCATCTACGAGATCAACAAGCCGCAGACGCGCAAGGTCGTACTGCGTCCGAACTGATCGGGGCTGGCTGCAAACAAGTGAAGGGGAGGCCGATGCGGCCTCCCCTTGTTTTATCCGGATGCTCCCGGTGGCGGCATGCATCCGCCCCACGACCGAGGGCGGGGCGGGATTTACTCCTTGTCCTTCCCCAGCGAAGCCTCGTAGGCCCTGCGCAGCGCGAGCAGATCCTGCGCCTTTTCGGGGAACCTGTCGATCAGGTTCTCCGATTCGGTGCGGTCGATCTTCAGGTTGGTCAGGTACAGCCCTTCGAGTGTCTTTGTTCCTGTCGTTGGGCAACACGTCGATCGCATTGCAGATCAGCTTCCAGTCGCCCCGGCGCACGGCCCACTGCTTCTCGAAATCGAAATGCAGCACGTCGTGTGGCGAAGCTGCTGCCCCGTCGCGGATCAGCGGCACGATGCTCGCCCCGTCCATGTCGATCCCCGAGGCATCCAGCCCGCACAGGTCGAGCAGCGTCGGGAACCAGTCGATATTCATCGCCACCTGCTCCCGGACTTCCCCTGCCGGAAGGTGCCCCGGCCAGCAACAGGCCGCCGGCACCCAGCATGAGTTGTCTCCTATCCATATCGGTCAATTTTTAAAGTAAGGCAAACCGGAGCCGCTCCGCGGCGGCAGCATTCCCGATACGGGCGGGGCCGCCATACCCGGGGCACAGGCCGGGCCTGTACCCTCCGGCAGCGACGGAGCCCCTCCGCATCGTCCCGGCCCGGGGCTGTCCCTCTTGCCCCCGTGCCGGGTATCCTATTCCGCCTCGGCCCTGTCGAGCGCCCGGATGATGTTCCGGGAGATGCCGATCGAGACGAGCTGGATGATCCCGATGATGAGCAGCGCATAGCGGATCGCAAAGGTATCCGACAGGCAGATCGTCAGGACGATGAACAGCCCGCATCCGAAGAAACGGCCGAGGTAAAGGGCGAATTCGTGGACGAAAATATAGGCGTAGGAGTTGCGGTTCTCCTTCCGGCTCACGTAGTCGATGACCCGCAGCTGGATCGGGAAATAGCCCAGATCCATCAGCGGACGCCCCATCACCAGGCACAGCATGAATACGATCGCGCCCGTCGCCGAATAGAGCACGGCATTGAACGCCCCGCCCAGTGCGAAGAGCAGCAGGCCCGAGGAGAAGATCAGCACCCGGTGCCTGGCCGAAGCGAAGCGCCCCAGCAGGTAGAGCAGCACGGCCGAGACGATGGCGCTGACCGATTGCAGCGTCCCGAGCGTGGATTCGTTCCCGACGAGCGTCATGACCAGCATCGACGGCGCCGTGACGATGTATCCCTGGGCGATCCCCTTCAGGACGGCAAGGCGCATCATTTTGTTCCACAGCACATCGAAGCGCAGATAGATGAACCGCTCCTTCGGGGGATTGGAGAACCTGCCGCGGAATACGACGGCCGAGGCGATGATCGTAAGCACGAAAACGAAGAGGGTCACCAGTTTATAGGCCAGGTTGATATTTCCCCCGAGCCAGTTGTGGTCGGCCGTGGCGCCCAGAAACGCCCCGATCATACCGGGTACGACAACGCCGGCGACGGTGTTGAAGAAACTTTCCAGACCGTAGTAATAGTTGCGGTTGCCGTCGTCGGTGGAATTCAGGGCGAGGAAATCGCGGTTGGCCCAGAAAAAGCCGTACGAAAGCCCCATGATAAGCCCCGCCACGACGATCCCGGCCAGGTCGAGCGTTTCGAGCGACATCATCACGGCCATCGAAACGCCGCTCAGCAGCATCCCGAACGAATAGAGGTGCGAAATCCGGATGCGGCGCATGAGAAAGCCGTTCACCAGGAAGGTGAGCGGGATGCCCGTGTAGACGGCCAGCTGGTAGCCCACCACATACGCCAGCTCCGAGCTGTTGCGCATGATGTAGGTGCCGACGAAAAGTTCCACGACGGGGAGGACGAACGCATACAGCATGTTCGTCAGCAGGAGTATCCGCATGTTGAACGGATAGGTTCCGAAATGCCGGATTTCCGAGAAAGCCTTGCTGAAAATGCCGTTGCCCGAGGTCGAGACGGTTGTTTCTTTCATGTCAGTAGTTTAGTATTGCCCTACAAAAATAAGCCCCCGGGGGCGTTGCAAGGTATACTATTGTAACCGAAACGTATCTTCACACGGGAAAACGGCGCTTTTGCCCGCTCAGCGCTCTTTTTCGCGCATCTCCTTGGGCGACATGTGGTATATTTTGGCGAACTCGCGGTAGAAGTAGGACTTGTTGTTGAAACCCGAGCAGAACATGATTTCCTGGATGGTCATATTGGTCGTCCGGAGCAGGTGCGTCGCATGGCTGATCTTCACCGAGCGGATATATTCGCTCGGCGTCATCTGCGTGATCTCGCGGATCTTGCGGTAGAGGCTCATGCGGCTCACGCACATCTTGTCGCACAGGAAATTCAGCGACAGGTTCTCGTCGGTCATGTTCTCCTCGATGATCCCGGCCAGCTGTACGATGAACTTCTTGTCGTCGGCGTCGATCGTATTCCCCTCGTAGACGTCCGACGAGGAGATCACGGAATTGTAGTAATCCCTCAGCGAGAGGCGGTTGTTGAGTATCTGGTGTACGACGGCCAGCAGGTGCTTGGGATGGAACGGCTTGGAGATATAGGCGTCGCCGCCCAGTTCGTAGCCGCGGATTTCCTGTTCGACGTCGCTCTTGAAGGAGAGGAACACGAACGGAATATATTTGGTGATCTCGTTGCCCTTGAGGTATTTGAGCAATTCGAGCCCGTCCACGTTCGGCATGCTGACATCGCTGATAATCAGGTCGGGGCGCTTGTGTTTGAGGATCTCGATGGCCTCCGTCCCGTCGGCGGCCTGGATGACGGAATATTCGTCGGAGAGTATCTCGGCGATCAGGTCGCGGATCTGCTTTTCGTCGTCCACCACCAGGATCGAGGCCCCCGCGGCACGCGACTCTCGGGCCTGCCCCGTCCGCATGTCCTCGACGTCGGGCAGCGGATAATCGGGCACGCTCTTCTGTTCGGGTTCGGTCACCAGGTCGCGGCTCACCTCGGGCAACGACAGGGTGAAGGTGGTATATTCGCCGGGGTTGCTGCTCACCGTGATATTTCCCGACAGCATGTCGGCCAGGCTCTTGGCGAGCGCCAGCCCGATGCCGTTGCGCATGACCTTGCCTTCGTTGGCCTGCCGTTCGAAATTGTCGAGTATCTCGAAGCGGTTGAAGACATTGCCGATGTCCTCGGGCTTGATACCCTTGCCCGAGTTCCTGACCCTCACGGTCGTACGGCCGGCCTCCGCACGCAGCGCGATGCTGATGTATCCGCCTGCGGGCGTATATTTATAGGCATTGGAAACCAGGTTGTAGAGGATTTTCTCCAGTGCCCCCTGGTCGCTCACGAGGATGACCTCCTGCGCCGGGAAGTCGATGCGCAGGTCGATGCGCCGCTGCTCGTTGACCTCGTTGAAATTGTCGGTGATGGTCGAAATCAGCTCCGTGACGTTGACCAGCACGTACCGGGGCGTGTAATGCCCGGTCTCGACCCGCCGGAACTCCATCAACTCGCCGATCAGGCGCTGCATACGCGCCGCATTGTTCTTCACGATGCGGACATGCTTGGCGACGTCGGGCGCGAGGCTGTAACTGTTGAGCAGCTGCTCGCCCGAACCGTAGATCAGCGTCAAAGGGGTGCAGAACTCGTGGGCGATGCTGGTGAAAAAGCGGAGTTTGGCCTCGTAGTTGTCGCTCTGCTGCTGCCGGCTCATCGACTCCATCAGCAGCCTGCGCCGCTGCTCGATCCGGTCGTTGACCACGAACCAGACGACGTACAGCACCACGAACGAGAGCAGCAGGTAGACCATATAGGCCCACACCGTGTTCCACCACGGCGGACGCACCCGGATATGCAGCGAAGCGGTATTGCCGCTCCAGATTTTGTCGCCGTTGGTACAGCGCACGCAGAATTCATAGGCTCCGGGCGGCACGTTGGTGAAGACCGCCGTGTTGTCGGTGCCGATATCCACCCAGTCGTCGTTGAACCCCTTGAGGATGTAGGCGTATTCGCAGTTGCCGTTGCGGATGTATTCCAGTGCGGAGAACTGGATGCTGAAAAAGTTTTCGCTGTGCGACAGGACGATCTCGCGGTCGGCACGGAATCCGGGCACGGGGGTCTGCTTGATCAGGAAATTGTTGAGCTGCACGGCCGGGGCGTACGTCCGCACGCGGATGTCGCGGGGATCGAACCGGTTGAACCCGGCCACTCCGCCGAAGTACATCCTGCCGTCGCGCGAACGGTAATAGGCACCGTCGGAAAATTCGTTGCTCTGCAACTCCTCGTTGTTGTAATAGCTGATTATCCGGTTGTCGCCGGGGTTCAGCTGCGCCAGCCCCTTGTTGGTGCTGAGCCAAAGGTTGCCCGAGTCGTCCTCCAGGATACCGTGGATGGTGTTGTTCGGCAGCCCGTCCTTTTCGATATACCAGCGGAAACCGCCCCGTCCCCCTGCGGTGGGGCTGAGCCGGTTCAGACCGTAGCTCGTCCCGATCCAGAGCGTCGAGTCGCGCCCGGCGTAGAGCGACAGGATGTCGTTGCTGCTGATCGGATAATCGCCCGAGGAGGTCGTGTAATGGGTAAACTTGCCGCTGCGGGTGTCGAAGAGGTTCAACCCGCCGCCGCGCGTTCCGACCCACAGCTTTCCGCCGCCGGCCGGGACGATCGCGAACACCGTATTGTTGCTCAGCGAGGTGGCGTCCTTCTTGTCGTTGACATAGACCCGCTGCCGCCTGATTTCGTAACGCCCGCCCGACTCGGCCAGCTGCAGCCCGATCAGCCCGTAGCCGTTCGTCCCGAGCCACACGCAGCCGTCCGACGGATCGCGGTAAATCGCATACACCGAACCGAAATAGGTGCCCGGGACAGGTTTGATGGACGAGATGCGCCCCGTGGCACACGAAAGCACATCGAGCCCGGCGCCGTCGTGCCCGATGAACAGGTCGTCGCCGAATCCCCCGGCGAGGGCGTAGACGGAATTATTACCCAGTCCCCCGGATACGTCGTAGACCGCGCCCCGGCTCCCGTCGGGACGCAACATGCCGATCCCGTTGCCTTTCGTGGCGACATAGACGTTCCCGCGGCTGTCCTCGCAGAAGGCGCGCACGGGGCAGTTCCTGTCGCCGAAAATCCGGCTGTTGGGAATCTTGTCGAACTGGATGCCGTCGTTGTATACCTGGAAGACGCCCTGCCCGTCGCTGCCGACCCACAGGATGTCCTGGCTGCCGTAGCAGAGCGAAAGGATGTTGATGTCGGGCATTTGCGACATCCGGTGGAACGTCCGCCCGGGCATGTCGCAGACATACATGTCCGGCGCCCCGGTCGCTATCAGCAGGTAATCGTCGCCGTATTGGGCGACAGCGCGTATCTCACGGGCCGGGGGGGGGAATTTGCCCACCGCCGCCAGCTCCCCGTCACGGCGTTCGTAGCGGTAAATTTCCGCATCGGCCGTAACCAGGTAGAGCGCCGTCCGGCTGTCGAACACCGACTTGACCCCGCCTTCGGGGAAGAGCCCGACCTTTTCCCGCACCTCCATGCTCCCCGTCGCCGACAGCCCGTAACGAATCCGAACCAGCTCCTCCTGTACGGTATGCAGCAGCAGGGTATTCTGCCCGCCGTAGTAAACGGCACGTATCTCCGAAGAGTTGAACTGCGGGACATTGAGCGCCGAAAGCCGGCCCAGCGCCTTGTCGTAGCAGGCGATGCCCCACCCCGTGGCGGCGCAGAAAATTGTGCCGTCGGCCGCGGCCGCGACCGAGAATACCTGCTCGGCCGTGGGGCCGTTGTCCTCATAGCCGGGGTAGAAGCGTTCGATGCGGTCGTTTTCCACGTCGATGCGGTTGATCCCGTAGTCGGTGGCGACCCAGAGGATGCCCTTCGCCTCCTCGACGATGTTGCGGATGACGTTGTTCGAAATCGTATTCGCATTGTCCGGCGCGAACTTGTAAGTCCTGAAGCCGTAACCGTTGTAGGCATTCAGGCCGTCCCATGTCCCGAACCACATCATCAGGGTCGAATCCTGATAGATGCAGTTGACCGAACTGTTCGACAACCCGTCCGCGCTGGTCAGCGTATCGTACTTGAGGGAGGCCACGGCGGAAGGCACGGCAACCCAAACCGCCGCCAGCAACAGGAAAATCAACTTTTTCGACATAACGCTTCGCATGTTGTTACAAAGATATGTTTTTATCCGGAACCGCAAAATCACGCGGCAGGCCGTTTCCCGAAAAAAGCGGGAAGCCGGGGCGGATCATCCGCCCCGCCACAGAACGGGAAAGCCATGGCAGGGCGCACCCTGCCATGACCCTGCGGATGTTCCGTCCGCGCAGTCCGCCCCCCCTGCAGACCGAATCCGGCCCGGAAACGGGGCGGACGGTTTCCTTAATAGCGTTTCGCGCCGTCCGTCCAGTCGTCGGTGCGGAACGGCCCGGCCGGAAGCCCTGCGCCGTTGCTGAGGTTGCAGACCGGGTTGTTGGCCCAGGCATAGCGCACCCCGACGGGGAAACGCACCCCGTCCGAAGAGACGACGACCGTATTGCCTTCGATGACGGCCTTGGCGGCATGGAACTTATGGTCGGGGCCGGCGATATAGAACCCCCTGACGGGGCCGCCGTCGGAGGTCTTGAGCCCCTTGTCCGTGTGCGAAAAGTCGATGCGGATCGTGTTCCCCTCGATGCGGTAACCCTCGTATACGGGCCCCGAATAGGGAATCTGCTCACCATAGGTCAATGCCCGTGCCACGAGCGAGAGGCGCCGGCCGACCGCCGGTTTGTTTTTCGGATGGAGATCGTCGCCGTCACCGACGTCGATGCACACGGCCAGCCCCGTGTTCTCGAGGCGGAGCGCATGTTTCTGCGCCTCGCGCAACTCGGCCCACTCCGACTCCTCGGGGCCTTCCTGTGCCTTCATGTAGTTGGGAAGCTGCACGATATAGAAGGGGAAGGCATACCCCCAGTGCTGCCGCCAGTCATGGATCATCAGCGGCAGCAGGTCGCGGTACTGCGCCGCGCGCGCCACGTTGGCCTCACCCTGGTACCAGATGGCGCCGCGGATGGCATAGTCCACGAGGGGGTTGATCATCGCATTGAAGAGGAACGTCGGGTAGTTGGGTTCGGTGGCGGTGTTGACCGGCATGTCGGGGGCGTCGCCCAGGCCCATCGAGACCTTGTATTTCCATTGCCCGGCCAGCGGGAGTTTCTCCGAGTCCGATTTGGCGAGGGCGATGCTGTTCGCATCGCCGAAGATGCCGCCCTTGCCGCCCGTATCCATCACACGCACGGCAACGGTCGCCTTGCCGGCCTTGACCAGCGACGCGGGAATCTTATAGCTCCGGAAAGCCATGCAGCCCTCGGTATGCCCCACTTCGACGCCGTTGAAATAGGTGAAATCGTTGTCGTCTATGGCCGCAAGCGTGAGCGTCAGCTCCTTACCGGCCCAGCCGGCCGGGATCTCGACGTCCCTGCGCACCCACATAAAGCCGCTGAACCCGTCGAGGCCCTGATCCTGCACGAACCCCGGAACCGCGATCTCGCCCCACGACGAATCGTCGAACGAACTCTCGGCCCACACCGCGCGGCCATCCTCGAACGCCTTGTCGACCTGCATCATCCGGAGGCGCCACTCGTCCATGTCGTCGTGGAACATCCTGTTACGCGCCTCCCGAGATTCGGGGATCTGCTTCACCTTCTCGACGCGGGGACGGAAATAGGGCATCTCGGACAGCGCTTCGGCGCTCGTCCACGACTCGGCGTACGTCCCGCCCCAGCACGACTCGATCAATCCGATGGGTATGCCCAGGTTTTTATAGAGCTCCTTGCCGAAGAAGTAACCCGTCGCCGAAAAGTCGGCGATGTTTTCGCCCGAGCACACCTGCCAGTCGCCGTGGCGAACCGAAGCCTCGTCGAGCGGCACCGGGCTGGTGGTGTTGTCGATATGCAGCAGGCGGATATTCCCGTAGGCATCGGCCTCCTTCATCTCCTGTTCGTAGTTCAGCACCCGGTCGGCAACGCGCATCTCCATGTTGGACTGCCCCGAACAGAGCCAGACCTCGCCGATCAAAACGTTTTTCAGTTCGACAGGTTTGCCGTCCGAAACCGTGACCGTATAGGGGCCGCCGGCCACGGGGGTCGACACGCGCACCTCCCAGCCGCCCGTGGCGGAGGCCGTCGCCGCGTAGGTCTTGCCGTCCCACGAGGTGGTGACTTTCACGGCCTTGCCGGGTTTGGCCCTGCCCCAGATTTTCACATCGCTCTGTTGCTGCAACACCATGTTGTCGGTGAAGATCGCCGGGAGCGTGACCTTGGCGGAGAGCTGCAGGGGCAGCACGGCCGCCAGCAGGAAAAGGGTTCGTTTGAGATTCATGACAGCTTCGGATTAGTAGACGAAATATTTTTTGTTGGTACCGTTCACCTTGTTGATGGCCGGCACGATGATCTGCTCCATGACCTTATAGCCCTCGCCGTTGGGATGGCATCCCTCGGGCGAATATTCCGGGAGCATGGCGTTGTCCTTGTCGGCCATCGCCGAGAAATAGTCGACATACTCCACGCCCTCGGCCGAGTCCGCATACTTCCTGAGCATCGCGTTGAGCTTAGGGATGATCTTCCCGGGCTCCACCTGCGGCCGCCAGTTGTAGCGCACGCACGGCGTGACGGAGCACAGCAGCACCTTTATCCCGTTGAAGCGCGCCAGCTCGCACATCGAAACGATGTTCTGGTAGGTATTTTCCAGGGCGATGTATCCGTTGTTCATCGCAATGTCGTTCGTCCCGGCCATGATCGCCACGCACTGCGGGTGCAGTTCGATCACGTCCTGGCGGAAGCGCACCAGCATTTCCGACGAGGTCTGCCCGCCGATGCCGCGGCCCAGGAAGTTGTTTTTCTGGAAGAACTCCGGGTGCTGGTTGAACCACCCCTCGGTGATGGAGTTGCCCATGAAAACCACGTCGGGGCGCACGTCGCCCAGCGTTTTGTTCACCTGGGCATAGGCCCTGAGCCCCGCCCAGTCCCGGTACAGGAGGTCGGAATAGGCCTGGCCGAAAACAACGCCCGCCCCAAACAGGCAAAGCGCACATAACAAGATCAGTTTTTTCATTTCCGCAAAATATTAGATCGGTTCCACAAAGTTAAAAATTATCCGTCCGGAACGGCACTACGGGCTGCCCGAAGGCATCCCACAGGCGGCCGACGCTGCAATTCTTGAAATTATAGCGCAGGTACACGGGGCTGCCCACGTCGTAGTTCGAGACATAGAGCACCGTGGGGTCGGGGCGCCGGCGCACGGCCTTCGCGGGGCGGAACACTCCGTCGCTGCCGGCCAGTTCGAAGCCCTCGATCTCGCCCTTGACGAGGAACCCGCAGTCGCTGCCGTCGAAATGCACCCTCACGACACCGCCTTCGAGCACCTCCATCGACCTGAACCGCGGCCCGATGGTCTTGACCGCATCGCCGTAGCCGTAGTCCCGGCTCAGCGCCCAATAGGCCAGACGCCGCGCGATGGGCTCCTTCTGGCTGGGATGCACGTTCCACGTCTCGTAGTCGTAGACCAGGTCGTTGGTGCAAACCATACCCACGTTGTCGGTCATGTCCATCACCCGCGCCTGCTGCTCGCGCACCAGCGCCTCGTTCACGTTCTGCTCACCGTCCTCATGGGGTGCGATCTCGACGTAGTAGAACGGCTTGCGTTCGCCGCCCCACAACTCCCGCCAATGGTCGATCATCGCCACCATCTTGTCGGCGTAACAGGTGCTGCGCCCGACATTCGAGCAGCCCTGATACCAGCAGAACCCCTTGATCGCAAAGTTATGCAACGGGTAAATCATCCCGTTGTAAAGGATTTCGACCGTATTCATGCCGCTCTGCCCCTCGCGCGTGGCGACCGACGCCGGGTCGAAATCGGCGAACCCGCGTTGCAGCGACGCCGGGAACCACGCTTCGATCCACGTGCCGCCGCAACTGCTGTTGATGATCCCCACGGGGACGTTCAGCGCCCGGCGGAGGTTGCGGCCGAACAGGTAGCCGATGGCGCTGAAGGTCTTGACGCTCCCGGGCGAGGCTTCGCACCAGGCACCCGTCACATCCTCCCGGGGACGGAGCCCGCCGTCGATTTTCACCGAGAAGAGCCGCACGTCGGGGTACTGCGCACTTTCGGCGATGATCTCCTGCGCATGCTCGATCGGGCAGTCGCGGCCTCCCTGCACGGGGATCTCCATGTTGGACTGCCCCGAACAGAGCCACACCTCGCCGATGAGGATATTCTTCAGCACGACGGGTTCGCCGTCGCCGTCGCCCAGGGCGATGCTGCGCGGCTCGAACGAGGCGGCCGGGGTTGCGACCGTCACGCACCAGCGTCCCTTCTTGTCGGCCTGCGTCCGTACGGCGCCGCACCACGAGGGTGCGACGCTGACTTCGGCCTCGGGCGCCGCCCAGCCCCAGAGCTTCACTTCGCAGGATTGTTGCAGCACCATGTTGTCGCCCACGATGGCGGGCAGCTTGATTTTCGCTTCGGACGGCGCCCATGCCGCGCACAGCAGGAGCACCAGCGCACAAAACCTTCCCATACCCGCAATCAATCGTTATAGGGCCTTGCGACCAGTTTGTAGGTATCCTCCCCGAGCAGCGACTCGTCGATCTCGATGTCGACCTTCCGGGTCTCGCCCCGCAGCAGCGTGAAGTAGTTGTCGTCCATGATGACCGGCAGTATCTGCTCCCCGGTCGAGGCGTAGACCGGCATGAGGCGCACGGCGAACGCCACGCTGCGGCCCCGGTTCGTGACGGTCGCGCGGATGATGCGCTTGCCGTCCATCGTTTCGGCTTTCGTGCGTACATCCAGTTTCGCGGGTTCGAGGTCGTTCAGCGCACGGTAGTCGCCCAGGCGGTTCGAACGCCAGTAGAAATTCTCCGAAAGCAGGTTCCCGGCATCGTCGGTCAGCCGCAGGCGGATGAAATGCACGGGCGAAAGTTCTTCGGCCGGGGTTTCCGGGCCGTAAAGCTCCATTTCGAAGAGCACCAGCTGCCAGTCGTCGTGGGGCGCCGTGCCCTGCAACTTGACATAGCGCGCCGTCACGGGGTCGATCCGTATCCGGTCGATGGGCGTGCTGGGCTTGCCGCTGGTGTAGACCGTCCGCCACGTTGAGGCGTCGTCCGACGCGAGTATCTCGTATGCTTTGGCCGCTTCGCTCTCCCACGTCAGGACGATGTCCGAAAACTCGGTGGGCGCACCCAGGTCTACCATGACCCACTGCTCGCCCGGGCCGCCCGAGCGCCACGAGGAGCCCGTATTGCCGTCGGTGACGGACTTGGCGGCATGCGAATCGTCATTCTCCGACGACGAGGCGACGGTTTTCTTACCCCGTGCGAGGTTGCGGTCTTCGGGGAACGGCAGCGTCATCACCTTGACAGCCGTATTGGGCAGCGACGACAGGGCGGCCCGCTGCGCGTAGTGCTTCACCTCGCTGCCGTCCATATTGTAGACCGCCGCCGTGGCACGCAGGCCATTGTAGGCCTCACCGCTGGCGTTGACCACCTTGACCGTGTTGTCGGCGTAACTCCACTGGATATGCAGCGGCTCGCAGGCCTTGCGCACGCCCCAGTAGGCGCCGTTCAGGTCGTAATAGTAATCGTAGGTCTGCCATACGAACGACGGGTAGGCCGACTGGCTCATCCAGGTCAGGATGCCCGAAGCGTCGTTCCACAGGTGGTGCTGCCACCCCTCGTACATCGCCTTGTTGACCTCGATGTTGAGCAGCTGCGCCTTGCGGCAGAAATCCTCCGCGCCCGCGGCCTTGCCGTAATTGTACTCCACGGCCGCGAAATAACGGGTCGGGCGCGCATTGCCCGCCGAGTTGCCGAAGAAATGCTTGTCCAGCATCTCGGGCGAAGCCGGCCACCGCTCGGGCTCGGGCATGAACTTCTTATAGCTCTCGTAGTTGGTGAACACGGCCGAGCCGATCTCCGTGCGGAAGCCCCAGCCGTCGAGCTTGTGTTCGCCGTAGCCCAGCGGATGGGCCGTGAAGTACCAGATCGGATGGGCGTTCACCCAGGGGCCGCTGCCCGAGAATCCGTACTCGCGCGAAATGGGCTGGTACCAGCGGTCGCCGCCGTCGAAGGCCTTGACATCCTCGCGCAGCCACTCGTTGAGCGGCGCCAGGGGCACGCCCTCGTTGTCGCCGCACCAGACGGCGATCGAAGGATGGTTGCGCAGCCGCTTGATTTTCTCCACGGCGTTGCGGTTGAAGGCGAACACGTCGTCCGGCAGGTTGGGATGCGAATTGAGCCAGAAATCGTCGAAGACCATGATGCCGTAGCGGTCGCACGCCTCGTAGAACTCGTCGTCGGTCGTCGAACCGATCCAGTTGCGGATCATGTTGTAGTTCATCTCGCGGTGCAGGCGGATTTTGAGGTCGTACTCGGCGCCCCGGCAGCGGAGCATATACTCGCTCATGCCCCAGTTACCGCCCTTGCAGTAGATGCGCTCGCCGTTGACCGAGAGCTGGAACACGCCCTTCACGAAGTCGTAGGAGTACTCCCGGATGCCGAATGTCACCGTCCGGCGGTCGGAAACCTCGCCGTCGACCTCGCACGTCAGCTCGCACGTATAGAGGTTTTGGTCGCCGTACCCGTTGGGCCACCACAGGGCCGGGTCGTCGACGGTCAGCTGCGGGAACTCGCGGGGGTCGACGCCCACGGTGCGCTGCTGGCCCGCCCCTATTTTAAATCGCTTCTCGAAGGCGATGTCGCCCGGGCGGATGACGCCCCTCACGACCCCGGTTTTCTCCTGCTGCGAGTGGTTCTTCAGTTCGGTGGTCAGCGAGACGACGCCCTGCTCGCGCGAAGGCACCCTGGTACGCACCCACGGGTCGACGAGCGACACGTCGCCCGACGTGGTGAAATACACGTCGTCGGTGATGCCGCCCAGCAGCCCGGGGACGTAGGGCATCCAGTCCCAGCCCGCACTGGAAATATAGGTCGGGCTGGCATGATTGGCGATCGGGTTCGTCGGCACGCGCACCAGCACGGCCAGCACGTTGGGCGCGGCATCCTGCCGCAGCAGGTGCGTGACCTCGAACATGCCGCGATCCATAAACCCGTCGAGCGACCCCAGCCGCGCGCCGTTGAAATAGACCTCGGCCCCGCGGTTCACGCCCTCGAAGCAGATCCAGCGGCGCGCACCGGCGGGCAGGTCTTTCGTAGCGAACTCGGCACTGTACCAGAAATTGCGGTCGTACTTGCTCCTGTCCACCTTGTAGGCATTGTCGCCGAAATTGGGGTCGGATTCGATCCCCGCCTCGACGAACGACGTGAAGGCCGCCCCCGGGACGACCGCGGCGACCCAGCCGGACGCATCGTAACCGGCTCCGAGCATGGCCTTCGCATCGGGCACCTCGTCCTGTGCCCGGAGCTGCCACGCGGCAACCCGGCCGTCGCTGTTGAGCGACACTTTCTGCACAGCGGCTGCCAGGGGAAGGCTCAGCAACAGCGACGCTGCGATCAACAGATATTTTTTCATTCCTTCATTTTTTTACGGATAATTCGCTCCCGCACGGCTTCAACGCCGCCGGTCATCCGGCACCTCCCGGCCACACGCGAAGGGCGGCAACCTGCGGATGCAGGCCGATCCGGACGGCCCGGCCGGAAAAAATCCCGGCGACGGCGAAGTGAAACAGAAACGATCCACTGCCGTGGCCGGATTATCATACCGCCCCGGGTAACCGGCCGGGACGGCCTTCACAACCGGTTTTTACCAACCGGTATTCTGGTCGAGGTTCGGGTTCTGCGTCGTTTCGGCATAGGGGAACGGCCACAGGTAGAAGCGGTCGCTCCAGGTGCCGCGCGTCGACAGCGGGTCGTAGCGCACTTCGTAGTTGCTCCAATCGGTAGGATCGGTCGTACGCTTGGTCGCGTCTTTGAGCCCGACGAGCCATGCGCATTCGTTACCCCAATGCTCGCTCACGCCGTCGATCGAAGTGTCGGTGATGAATTTCTTGTAATCGCCCCAGCGGATCAGGTCGACATAGCGGCTGCAATCCTCCAGCCACAGCTCGAAGCGGCGCTCGGCCTTGATGCCGTACTCGGCGTTATCCATATCCAGCGCGGGGGCGTCGGTCAGGCCCGCACGGCGGCGCACCTTGTTCAGCGCCTCCAGGCCCGAGATATTGGCCGTACCCTCGCCCGACATGCAGACAGCCTCGGCATAGAGCAGCAGCACGTCGGCATAGCGCATCAGCGGGAAGTTCGTCCGGTTGCCGTTGGTCTGGCCGCTTGCGAAACGCTCGGGAACCACGTCGTCCACATAGTCGTAGTATTTCATGCGGAAATAGCCCTCGTTCTCGAACAACATGCTCGACATGACGCCGCGCACGTCCTTGTTCAGGTAGGGGAAGTCGTGGTACACCTCGCTGTAAGTGGCGATGGCCGCACGGCGGCGCACGCTGTTGCCGTCGTGCTTGGCAAATGCATAACCGAACGTGCGGGTCGGGTTGATAAAGCCCCAGCCGTCGGAGGCGGTCGTCGTGTTGCCCGGCAGGTTGACCTCGTCCTTACGCCAGTTCATGTAGGCGCGGAACCAGTAAGGCTCGGTGCTCGTGATCGTCGTCATGTCGCCGTCGATGTCCAGCTCGAGCAGGAACTCGTCGCAGAAATCGGCCTCGGCACGGTAGAGCGTCAGGTATTCGTACTCCTCGCTGCCGTCGCTCCAGTTTTCGTTCTGGCTCTTGGCCAGCTGCATGTTCGTGCCGTAGCTCGACGGGCCCATGGTCGCGGTCTTATCCCAGAGTTCGTATTTGCCCGAGTTGATCACCTTGGCCAGTTCGACCTTGGCGTTGGCATAATCGTTCTGCCACATGTACCCCTGGCCCTTGTAAGCGTAGCAGGCTTCGGCCGTCCAGCGGCCGCCGATGGCTTTCTGGCCGCCCAGTCCGCTCTTCGAGGGAAGCACGGCAGCAGCCTCGTCGAACTGCGTCATGATCCATTTCCAGTTGTCCTCGGGGTTCGAGTTGCCGGGATAGAACGAATAGTTGATACCGTCCAGCACGTGATCCACGAGCGGGGCCGAGCCCCACAGCTGCGTCAGGCGCATCATCGCCCATGCACGCCAGGCCTTGGCCTCGGCGATCACGCGCTTGCGCTCGGCGGAACCGTCGTTGAGTTTGTCCACGATCATGTTGCATTTGTACATGATCTTGTAGAAACGGGTATACATCTCCTTGTAGGCGTTGTTCTCCGAATCGTCGATCATGGCCGACATGCGGTGGTATTCGGTACCGTCGTTCGGGCCCGAACCGCCCGGCCAGCACTCGGCCGTCTTGGCCGAGGTGGTTGCAATGTAGTGTACGCCCCAGTCGCCCATCATCAGGTACTTGGCCGTGACGTATACGTTCGCGATCAGCTGTTGGGCCGTCATATCGTTCGCCTCCGCATAGGTCTTGTCCACCTCGGTGACCCCGAGGTGCTCCACTTCGTCGAGACGCGCCTGGGAGCACGAAGTCGCCATCATCGCTCCGGCAAGCAGACCGGCTAATGCCAAAATATGCTTTTTCATAATAGTCATAATGTTTTTAGGTTAGAACGAAAGGTTTGCACCGAATGTCAGGGTCTTCGGGGTCGGGTAGTCGCCATTGTCCATACCGATGCCCGACGTACCGCTGACAGCTTCCGGATCCATACCCCAGTAGGGAGTGATGCAGAAGAAGTTGTCGAGCGAAACATAGACGCGCAGGCGCGAAATGGCGATCTTCTTCGTAAAGGACGAAGGCAGCGTGTAACCCAGCTGGATCTGCTTGATCTTGAAATAGGAACCGCTCTTGAGCCACATGCTCGAGTTTCTGGAAGCGGTATCGCCGATCGGATCGGGATGCGGGTATTTGGCCCCGGCGCCCTTCACGTCCCACGAATCCGTCCACAGTTCGGAGGGCTTGTTGGCCGAAGGCGTCAGGCGGGCGCCGTAGAGGCTCAGCAGGCCGCCGTGGCTTCCGCTGCCGAATACCGTCAGGTCGAAGCCCTTGTAAGCGGCGTTGAGGGTGATGCCGTAGGTAAAGTCGGGGATGGCCGAACCCAGGTACACCTTGTCCTTGTCGTCGATCGTGCCGCTCTTGTCCTTGTCGTAATAGATGGCGCTGCCGTCCTCGGGATTGACACCGAGGTATTTGTAACCGTAGTAGCTCCACATGGGCTGTCCCTTGTCGAAATAGACGAAATCGGACAGGTCGTTCACGATACGCGCACCTTCCATCTCCTTGACCTCGCTGCTGATGGTGGCAAGGTTGGCATTGACGCCGTAGGTGAACTCACCGACCTGATCCTGCCAGCCGAGTTCGAACTCGAAGCCGTGGTTGTTCACCTTGCCTATGTTCTTCGCCATGCTCGTGGTACCCGTCGCAAGGGGTGGCGTCAATGTAAGAATCTGGTCGACGGTATTCTTGTTGTAGAAATCCATCCCGAAAGTCAGCCTGTTGTTCAGGAAGCGTGCGTCGACGCCGACGTCGAACTGCCGTGCCGTCTCCCATTTCAGATCCGGGTTGGCCAGCACATCCGAAGGATAGACGGTGGAAACCAGCGAGCCGTTCATGGGGTAATAATCGCCCACGCTCATCGACGAGCTGTACATGAAAGCGCCCAGCGCACTGATATTACCGTTGACACCGTACGAAGCGCGGAGCTTCAGGAACGAAATGATCTTGGGGTCGATATCGCGCATGAACCGCTCGTTGGAAATCGTCCAGCCGGCCGACACCGAGGGGAAATAACCCCACCGGGCTTCCTTCGACAATTTGGAACGGTCGAAAGCGTCGGCGCGGAAATTGACCATGATGTTGTAACGGTTGTCGAACGTATAGCCGATACGGCCGAAATAGCTGATACTGGACATTTCGCCTACTCTGCCGCCCACGCCTTTGGTGGCATCGGTCGAAGCGAAGTCGAGGTGGTGGAAATTGCTGCTGCTGTCGGTCAGGCCGTTGGTCGAACCCGATGTGAAGTTACTCCACTCGTACTGGTAGGACATACCGACCATCGCGTTGATCGTGTGCTTGCCGAACGAACGGTTGTAGTTGGCGAAGTTCTCCCACATGTAGAAGCGGTTCATCGTGGTCTTCCCGTCCAATTGCATCTTCGTACGCGACGACACGGCAAAGTAGGTCGGCACGCCGTAGAAGCTGTAATTGGTCGATTCGAGCCGATAACCCACGCGCGACGTGACGGTAAGACCCTCAACAGGGGCGAAAACCAGCGACGAAGCACCGCGCAGGGCGAAATTCTTATGCTCGCCCGTGTTGCTGTAATAGTGGGTAAGCGGGTTGACTGCGTCCTTGGCGGCGAACGGGATGCCCACGTAATCGCCCTTTTCGTTCTTCATGAACATGTCGTCGCCCTGTTGTGCGATCAGCTCGGTCATGTATGCGGGCAGGTTGTCCTTGTCCCAGAAAGCGGGCAGCAGCGGATCCATGCCGTAAGGGTTGATAAACTGGTTGCTGTTGCCCAGCGTGCTCACGCCGTCGCCGCTGTTCTGCGAACGCGAACTTTCGACCGTATTGTTGGTCGTGAAGGTGAGCCATTTCTTGACCTTGTAGTCGCCGTTGAGCTGGAAGGTGACACGCTTCAGCCAGTCCTTGTTGCCATAGTACATACCGTCGTTGTCCATATACGACAGCGAAGCGTAAACCGAACCGTTGTCGTTGGCCATTTCGATGCCGGCCGTATGGCGCTGGAACGAACCGTTGTCGCCGTAAAGCACGTCGAACCAGTCGGTATCGGTCTTGCCGTCCCACGCGGACAGCGACTGGTTGTTGCCGGCGGCCGTCTGGTAGGCCACGTACTGCTCGGCATTCATCAGGTCGGCCTTACGTGCCAGCGAGGTGATGCCGTAGGTGAAATCGTAGAAGATGCGGCCGTCGCCCTTCTTACCCTTCTTCGTGGTGATGAGCACGACACCGTTACCGGCCTCGACACCGTAGATGGCCGCCGAGGCACCGTCCTTGAGGATCTCCATCGACTCGATGGACGAAGGATCCAGGTAGGAGATGTCCGACACCTTCAGGCCGTCCACTACATACAAAGGCTCCGAAGCACCCGAATTGTTCGAGCTGAAACCGCGGATACGGATCGAGGGGCTCGAACCCGGAGCGGCCGAAGAGGAGAGCACCTGCACGCCCGGGGCCTTTCCCTGCAGGGCCTGCTGTGCGTTCTCGACCGAACGCGATTCGAACACGTCGCTCTTCACCGAGGTGATCGAACCCGTCACGTCCCTCTTCTTCTGGACACCGTAACCGATGACGACCACTTCGTCGAGCGTCTGGTTGTCCTCCTTGAGCACGACCTTCATATTCGTCTGTGAGCCGATCGCAACCGTCTGGGATTCATAACCGATGAATGTCACCAGGAGGCTCTGGTTCGCCATAACGCCGTTCAGTGCGAAGGAACCGTCGGAACCCGTCGAGGTACCCTTCGTCGTCCCGTCGATCACCACGGCGGCACCCGCAACCGGATTACCCTGTGCGTCGACGACGGTTCCGGTCAGATTGTGCGTCTGTGCAACAGCCCGACTGCCTGCGAACGGAGCGACAAGCATCAACATCACTGCTGCAAAAGCTAATTTCAGTAAGCTTTGTTTCATAATTTTAATCAATCGTTAATGTAGTTCGTTGGTTGTCATTTCTTTGCTTTCCGCGGGAACGCCCGGCTCCCGGCGGATCGGTAGGTTTTACATCTTTTCAGTTTGTGGTCAATTAGGTGTCAAGTTAATAAGTGGTTTATAATTAGGTTTTTACGAATATCCCAACGCTTTTTGCAGGATGCAGGCGGAAACACCCGCCGCAATAGTCAGGGACGTCAGCGTACAGGGTGTGCCTGTCGGGGCACACCGATGCACACGGCATTCCGCACGATTATTCTACGGGGAGACCTTTATAGGCGCGATATGTAGCGGCCAGGTCGGCAGTCCTCAGGAACACGTATTTCCGGCCGTCGTTGCGGGCCTCGATCTGCTTTTTGAGCTCGGACGCATAGGTGGTCACATCCTCGCTCGCCGTGCCGATCATGACCGACAGGAACAGCGGTTCGTCTACCGGGGCGCTGTCCAGCACCTTGTCCAGGTATTCGGGACGCGAATTGGTCGTACCGATATGGAAACAGTCGTTGTCCATGTGGTATTCGTCGGAACCGATGCCCCGCCAGTCGGTGCCCGCATAACCGCCTTCGAGGCAGTAGGGCTGTACGTTCCAGGCCACGGCTTCGCCGTCGACCATCTGCTTGAGGGTGTGCATGCCGGCCTGCCTGAGGTAATGCCGCGTCAGCGCGCAATAGAACGAGAAGCCGCTGTAACGGTCGGTCGTCGGGGAGCCGTCGCCCATCATGGCGCCCATCTCCTGGCCGCCTTCGTTCATCACCTGCTCGTACCAGGTGAAAACACGCGGCGCGAGGTCTACGATGGCGGGGTTGATGATCCACGTCACGGGGACGTCGCCGTAGGCGGCCGACTCCTCGATCGTGTAGGGCATGTAGATCATCGTATGCAGCAGGTTGTCGCCGTCGGAGACGAGCATCGCGATATAAACGGTATTGGGTTCGGCCTCGAGCGCCTTGGGTTCGATGGGCGTACCCTGCACCGAGGGGAACGAAGACATGACGGTCATGTTCTCGACCGAAATGAACGGCACCATGAAATACCCGTATTCGGCGAAGAGTTTGTCGGCCTTCAGTTCGTCGGTCCAGCCCATGATCTGGGTGCCGGCGGGATATTTCTTGACGATGTTCTCGTAATATGCGCACTGGTCATGATCCTGGATGTCGAGGAAATAGGTGAACAGGCGGTTGGCAACCACGTAGTCCTTGTTGGCTGCGCCCCAGCTCTCCTGGAAATCGGTAGTCATGTGCGACCAGGTGAAAGCCACGTCGCGGTTGGCCGTCCCGAAATAGTTTTCCACGAGCCAGTCGACACACTCGATGTTGGTCTTGAACATCCCGCGCAAATCCCGGATCACCGGGAAACCATATCCCTTCACCTCCTCGTAAAGGCGGGGTGAAACGATCAGGGCGTCGGTCTGTGCCGCGATCGTGGTCGCCGCCTCGATCGTGGCCTCGACCAGTTCGGGGTCATAGATGACTACGCCCTTGATATGCTTCTTATACTGCTCGACAAGCGCCGAGAACCCGGGGTTGGACTTGGTCGCATCGAGCGTGAGGGTTTCCTGCGGAATGTCCTTCAGCACACGGTCGAGCCAGAACTGCCCCATCTGGGCCATGTCGTGCGGGCCGGTTTTCCAGCCGCCGTGGTTGTCCTTGCAACGGCTGTTCATCACATAGATCTTCTGTTCGCTGTCGCGGTTGACGATACCCTGCAGGCCGATGGCAGCGACCTGCCCCTCGATATCGTCGTTTTGCAGGTCTACGATGACGAGCGATTTGGTCGGGGTTTTGACTTTCGGATAGAGCCTGCCCGTCAGGTCGACGTCTGTAGCGGCGCGGCCGCAGCACGAACCGCCGTTCTGGCACGAAGCGAGCGTCATCAGACAAAGCAGGGAACCGAAACAATAGGTCAAAGTTTTCTTCATGAGTTTTAAGTAGGTTTTATTGGGATTTCTATTATAAGTCTTTGCGCAGGTTTTCCAGGATTTCGCCTACGGAGAGGTCGGCCCGGCAGATCACCTTGTCCGAAGCCCCGTAGTACAGGGCGATGCGGTCGCCATCGACCAGGTGGCCGTTGGTGAAGATGACATTCCCGAAGAAGCCTTCCAGTTCGTAGGGTTCCTCAGGCTCCATGACGGGCGTGCGGCTGCGCGCCAGCACCTTCGACGGGTCGGCGGCGTCGAGCAGCATCGCACCCAGGCAATAGCGGTTCGAAGCGTCCGCGCCGTGGTAGATCGTCAGCCACCCTTCGCCCGTACGGATCGGGGCACACCCGGCACCTATGCGGGCGCTGTCCCACATCCCCTTGCGGGTACGGGCCACACACCTGTGGTTTCCCCAGTGGCGGAGGTCGGGGCTCTGGGCGATCCAGATATAATTCCCGCCGATCTCGGGGCTGCTCGGGCGGTGCAGCATATAATATAGGTCACCGACCTTCTCGTCGAAGAGCGTGCAGTCCTTATTGTGCGGCGGCAGCACCAGCCCGTAATCGGTGAAACGGCGCCAGTCCGACGTGCTGCGCATCCGCACCGCCACGCCATTGGCCGAGACGGCCGTATAAGTCAGGTAATACTGCGTGCCGATCTGCGTGACGCGGCAGTCTTCGATCCCGTACGCTTCGTAACGGTCGCTGCCCGTCAGCGGCGGATACCCCGCCTCCTCGCGGAAACGGATGCCGTCGGTGCTGCTCACAAGCCGCAGGTGGGACATCGTCGTGAGGAAATCCTCGCCCTTGTAATTGATGACCCTCGGATCCGAGAGGTCGAGTTCGGGGGAGGCGGCCGGGACACGCATCACCGTCACGCGGTTCTGCGCGTCGAGCACCGGGAAGCTGATCTCCCCTTCGGCCTGTGCAGGGCGTTCGGCGACCCTGACCAGCATCCAGACCTTCCCGTCGTAACGGAATACGCCGGGATTCAGCAGGCATTCGATCTGCATCGAGGGTTGGCTCGGACACAAATCTTCGGGGCTCAGGATCGGGTTATGTGCGTAGCGCATGGTCAGTGTTTTTTTGTAATTCAAAAGTAGATTATATTCCGCGCCGAATTGTATACAATACTACCAAAATGGTATAATCACAGGATACGCGCAAGAACCCGGGAGTGTTCTGTACGGGCACATTAAATACTAATAATCAGCAATAAACAGCACGATTAAGGCACACCTCCCGCCCGAAAAATCCGTATACTCCCTTCCCCGGGCCGCTCCCGGCAGCCCCAAACCATCCCGCCCGTACATCCCCGTCCGACGGCCGGCCGCCATGCCCGTACCCGCCCCCGAAACCACCCCCTAAACCGGGGGATTTCCTGCGTTTCAAGACCTCCCGCCCCGGGCAGGGAATACTCCCGGGCACAAATATCGACCGTGAACGATAAAATAACGCCCGGGAATGCTAAATTTTCTCATAATTATTCTTAATTTTACCACAAAAATTTACAATAACAGCTATCAATCCAAAACTTATTTAACCAAAGACCACCTATGAACAAACGCCTTGCAAGCGCGCTGCTATGCGCCGCGTTATTGGGTTCCGGGATTCTCCGGGCTGATAACATCGTTATTTCCAACAGGAAAAGCTCTATTCTGATCACGGCCCAAAAGGGTGAATCGCCCCGGATACAGTACTTCGGCCCCCATCTGGCGAATCCCGGCGACGTATTCGACAGCGGAAGCGCCTTCAACGACCCGGTATACCCCCAGTTCGGCGTCCAGTGCTCGCGTGAAACAGCCATCCAGGCAACCCACAACGACGGCAATATGTCGCTCGAACTGGTCGTGGAGTCGGTCACCAGGGAGAACCGCGACGGCGGCCAGGTCACGGCGATCGCGACCCGAGACAAATTCTACCCGTTCTATGTCACCGTCTACTACAAGACCTATCCCGACTGCGAGGTGATCGAGACCTGGACGGAGATCCGCCACCTGGAAAAGAAACCCGTCACGCTCTACCGCTTCGCGTCGGCCTTCCTGCCCGTGCGCCGCGGCGACAACTGGCTCTCGCACTTCCACGGCCCCTGGGGCGCCGAGGCATACCTCTACGAGGAAGCGCTGACCGACGGCATGAGGGTCATCAAGGACAAGGACGGCGTACGCAATACGCAGAACAGCTGCCCGTCGTTCATGCTCACGCTCGACGGGCGCCCCGACGAACAGCACGGCATGGTCATCGGCGGCACGCTGGCATGGAGCGGCAACTACCGTATCGCCATCGACAACGACAATGCCCACACCACACGCATCTTCGCCGGCATCAACGAAGACCAGTCGCAATACATCCTCGAACCGAAAGAGGTCTTTACGACCCCCGTATTCGCCTTCACCTTCAGCGACGAGGGCAAGGGCGGCGTCAGTCGCAACTTCCACCGCTGGGCGCGGCTGCACCGGCTCAACCACGGCGGCGAGCAGCGCAGCATCCTGCTCAACAGCTGGGAAGGCGTCTCGATGAACGTCAACCAGGAGGTGATGGATCAGATGATGGCCGACTTCGCCGCCATGGGCGGGGAGATGTTCGTGATGGACGACGGCTGGTTCGGCGACAAATACCCGCGCAACAACGGCACGTCGAGCCTCGGCGACTGGGTGGTCTGCAAGGAGAAACTCCCCGAGGGCATCGAGGGGCTGACGGCCTCGGCCAGGGAGAAAGGGCTCAAGTTCGGCATCTGGATCGAACCCGAGATGACCAACTCGAAGAGCGAGCTTTTCGAGAAGCACCCCGAATGGGTGATCCAGCAGCCCCACCGCGAGATGCACAAGGGTCGCGGAGGCACGCAGCTCGTGCTCGACCTGTCGAACCCCGAAGTACAGGAATTCGTGTTCGGCGTCGTGGACAAGCTGATGACGGCGCACCCCGAAATCGCCTACATCAAGTGGGACGCCAACATGACGCTGTTCAACTACGGGTCGACCTACCTGCCCCGCGACAAACAGTCGCATCTCTACATCGCCTACCACCGCGGCCTGGAAAACATCCTCAAGCGCATCCACGCCAAATATCCCGGCCTGGTGATGCAGGCCTGCGCCAGCGGCGGCGGCCGTATCAACTACGGGCTGCTGCCTTACTACGACGAATTCTGGACGAGCGACAACACCGACGCCCTGCAACGCATCTTCATCCAGTGGGGCGTTTCGAACTTCTTCCCCGCCGTGGCGATGGCCTCGCACGTGAGCGTGGACACCAACTACCAGACCGGCCGCAAGACGCCCCTCAAACTGCGTTTCGACGTGGCGATGAGCGGACGCATGGGCATGGAGCTCCAGCCCGCACACATGACCGACGAGGAGAAGGCCTTCGCCCGACGCGCCATCGCCGACTACAAGCTGATCCGCCCCGTCGTGCAGCAGGGCGACCTCTACCGCCTGATCTCGCCCTTCGACAAGACCGGGTACGCATCGCTGATGTACGTCTCGCCCGAAAAAGACCACGCGGCCTATTTCGTCTACAAGCTGGAACAGTACCACAATATGCCCCGGCCGGCGTTCCGGATGGCCGGGCTCGACCCGCAGAAGAGGTACCTCGTCAGGGAGCTCAGCCTCGACGGCAAGCCCATTCCCCAGGACGGCAAGACCTTCACCGGGGCGTTCCTGATGGAGACCGGCCTCGACTTCGAGGTGGGCGGCGAACATGCCAGCCACGTACTTGAACTCAAGGCGGCGGAGTAATCCCGCCAGCCCCGGCCGGGCCGGCATCGGCCCGGCCGGACAAAATACTTGCGCCATGAAAAAACTATTCCCCCTGATCGCCGTGCTGGCCACGCTGTGCGCAACCGCGGCGCAGCGCCCCCTGCAACTCATCCCGCAGCCCGTCCGGGCCGAACTCCGCGAAGGGCACTTCGCCGCCCCGGGCTGTAAAGTCACCGCCGAAGGCTTCGCCTCCCGGCCCGAAGGGCTGATCCGGGTGGCCTCGGCACTGGCCGCCCCGCACGGAAAGCAGCCGGCCCGGAAAACGCGGAACACGCTCCTCCTGCAACTGGACGCCCGCGCGGGCATCCCCGCCGAAGGATACCGGCTCCGCGTCGCCGAACACGCGGCGGAACTCACGGCGGGCGATGAAAGCGGCATCTTCTACGGGCTCCAGACGCTCCTGCAAATGGCCGACGCCGACGGCAACATCCCCTGCGCCGAGATCGAGGACTACCCCCGCTACGGCTACCGGGGACTCCACCTGGACGTCTGCCGCCACTTTTTCCCCGTGGAGTTCGTGAAGGGCTACCTCGACCGCATGGCCGCCGCCAAGCTCAACACCTTTCACTGGCACCTGACCGACGACCAGGGATGGCGCATCGAGATCAAACGCTACCCGCGCCTGACCCAGGTCGGGGCGTGGCGTTCGAAATCCCAGATCGGCAGCTACGAGGAGAAGCCCGCCACCTTCGAATTCGGACGGTACGGCGGCTTTTACACGCAGGACGAGATCCGCGAGGTCGTCGCCTATGCCGCCGAGCGGTACATCACGGTCATCCCCGAAATCGAAATGCCCGGGCACTCGCTCGCGGCCCTCACGGCCTATCCCTGGCTGGGATGCACGAACGGAGACGAATCCTACGAAATAGCGGGTTGGATCTGCGGCCCCGGCAACGTCCTCTGCCCGGGCAAGGAGAGCACCTTCGAATTCCTCGAAAACGTGCTCGACGAGGTCGTCGCGCTCTTCCCCTCGAAGCTGATCCACATCGGCGGCGACGAGTGCCAGCACACCCGCTGGGAAGCCTGCCCCGACTGCCAGGCCCGGATCGCGGCCGAGGGGTTGCGCGACGAGACGCAGCTGCAATCCTACCTCACCCACCGCATCGACAGCTACCTCACGTCGAAAGGCCGGCAGCTGATCGGCTGGGACGAGATCATGGAGGGCGGGCTGTCGCCCGGGGCGGTCGTCATGAGCTGGCGGGGCACGCAGGGCGGCATCGCGGCGGCCAGAGAGCACCACCATGTGGTGATGACCCCCGGCCAGTACCTCTATTTCGACAAACGGGGGACGGATTCGCCCGACGAGCCCGTGAGTCTGAACCTCTCCTTGCCGCTGGAGAAGATATACGGCTACGACCCGGCGGAGGGGCTCTCCGAAGAGGAGCAGCAATACCTGCTGGGCGTGCAGGCCAACCTGTGGACGGAATTCGTGGCGACCGGGAAGCGGGTCGAGTACCAGTTGCTGCCGCGCATCTACGCCCTCTCCGAGATCGCATGGTCGCCCGTGGCGCGCAAGTCGTGGGAGGAGTTCTCCCGGCAGCGCCTTCCGGCATACCTTGCGCGGCTCGACGCCGAAGGGGCAGCCTATCAGGTTCCGCAACCCCACGGCATCCGCGAAGAGACGCTCGAAGGGGGATGTTTCCGCTTCACGATCCGCCCGCCTTTCCCGGGCTGCCGGGTCTATTATACGCTCAACGGCGCCACGCCCTACGACTTCGACCGCGAAGTGCCGGACTATCTGGAGGTGGTCGTTCCCCCAGGGGAACAACGGGTGCTCAAATGCGTCGCCGTCACCCCCGCCGGACGCCGGAGCATGGTCGTCACCACCCGCCTGGGCAACCCCGGGGAGTAACCCGGCGAACCGCAGGTCACGGATACTGCCAAAAAAGTACATAATCCTGCCACGCGCCCTGTTTTCCGATGCAAAATTTCGGGCATTGCTGCGAAATTTCTACCTTAGCAATGCAAACCGACACCCATGAAACACTATATCCTTATGCTGTCGGCCCTCGTGGCCGTATCCGCAGGCCGCGCACAGGTGGCCGTACACGAAAAAAGCCCGAAAACCAAATACGCCTTCACCCTCGCTTCGCCCCGCCAGACGGCCGCGATCCTCTACGACGCATCCGACGCCGCGGTGGTGAAACGCGCGGCGGAACTCTTCGCCGCCGACGTGGAGGCCGTAACGGGCCGATACCCGCGGGTGACCTCCGCGGCCGGGGAAACAGGCCCGGCGGTGATCGTCGGGACGGTCGGAGGCAGCGCCCTCATCCGCAGGCTCTCCGAAGCGGGGAAGATCGACACCGCCCCACTCGAAGGCGCCTGGGAGCGTTACCTGATCCAGACCGTCGCCAATCCCCTGCCGGGCATCCGCAAAGCCCTCGTCATCGCGGGCAGCGACCGCCGCGGCGCGGCCTACGGGCTCTTCACGCTCTCGGAGCTGATCGGCATATCCCCCTGGTACTGGTGGGCCGACGTCCCGGTGAAAAAACATGCGGCGCTCCATGTCGACGCCCCGCCGACCTACTCCCAAACGCCGTCGGTGCGCTACCGCGGCATCTTCCTCAACGACGAAGACTGGGGTCTGACGCCCTGGGCCTCGCAGACCTTCGAGCCCGAGCGCGGCAACATCGGCCCCAGAACCTACGCCAAGGTCTGCGAACTGCTGCTGCGCCTCAAGGCCAACTACCTCGCCCCGGCCATGCACCCCGTTTCCACCTCATTCAACCAAATCCCCGAAAACAAGCTCGTAGCCGACACGTTCGCCATCGTGATGGGATCGACCCACTGCGAACCGCTGCTGCTGAACACCGCCAGCGAATGGGATACCAAGACGATGGGGCCCTGGAACTACGACAAGAACAAGGAGGGTATCAACCGCGTGCTCACGCAGCGCGTGCGCGAGAACAGCCCCTACGAGAACGTCTATACGCTGGCGCTGCGCGGCCTGCACGACGGCGCCATGTCGACCACGCTGCCCATGCACGAAAAGGTGCGGATGCTCCAGCAGGCGCTGCTCGACCAGCGGCGAATCCTCGCCGAGAACATCGACCGACCGGTCGAGACCGTCCCGCAGGCGTTCACACCCTACAAGGAGGTACTGGAAATCTATTCCAACGGGCTGGAACTGCCCGACGACATCACGATCGTCTGGCCGGACGACAACTACGGCTACATGAAACGTCTGAGCGGCGTGCGCGAGCAGCGGCGCACGGGGCGCTCCGGGGTCTACTACCATGTCTCCTACCTGGGCGTACCGCACAGCTACCTCTGGTTCAGCACGACGCCCCCGTCGCTGATGTACGAAGAGCTGCGCAAGGCCTATGACACCACGGCCGACCGGCTGTGGCTGGTGAACTGCGGCGACCTGAAAGGCTCGGAGATGCAGGTTTCGCTCTTCCTCGACATGGCCTGGGACATCGGCCGCTTCACGGCCGACAACGTCGTGACCTACCCGGCACGCTGGCTGGCCGGCATCTTCGGCGAAGCGTACTACGACCGCCTCGAGGCGATGACCCGCGAACACCTGCGGCTGGCCTTCCCCCGCAAACCCGAATACATGGGCTGGGGCTACCACTGGAACCGCTTCGACCACAACTGCGAGCAGCTTACCGACACCGATTTCTCGTTCACCAACTACGACGAGGCACAGCGGCGGCTGGAGGCCTACCGGCAGCTCGGCGCCCGGGCCGAAGCCCTGTTGCACGAGATCGGCGACGAAGCCCGCCCGGCTTTCTACCAGCTGGTCTACTACCCCCTGCGCGGCGCCGAACTGATGAACCGCATGACGCTCGGCGGCCAGCGCAACCGCTGGTACGCACGCCAGGGCCGCGCGGCGACCAATGCCGTGCGCGACGAGGTGCAGCGCTGCTACGACAGCCTGCAGGTCATCACCCGGGGCTACAACTCGCTGCTCGGCGGCAAATGGAACCACATGATGTCCATGCGCCAGAACTACGACGGCGTGAGCGCCTATTTCAACCTGCCGCACCTGGCAACGCACGATGCCGCAGGCGCTCCCCGGCTGGCATTGCAGGTCGCAGGCGAGGACGTCACGGGCGCCCGGGCCTTCCACGCCCTGCCTGCGTTCGACAACTACCTGCGCCGCACCTACCCCGTCGAGATATACAACCGGGGCGGCGGCACGCTCGCCTGGACGGCGCATGCCTCCGAACCCTGGGTCGTCCTGAGCAAATCCGCCGGAAAAACCGCCGACGAAGAGCGCATCACGGTGGGCATCGACTGGGAGAAAGCCCCCTCGGGGAACGCGGTGCCGGCCCAGATCGTCTTCCGCGCGGGTGAACAGTCCGAGAAGGTGCTCGTATCGCTCTTCAACCCCACCGCCCCGTCGCGCGCCGAGCTCCGCGGCATCTACGTCGAGAACAACGGCTGCGTCTCGATCCCCGCCGCAGGCTGCCACCGCGTCCGTGAAAACGACCGAATCAAAATAACAGCCGTCGAAGACCTCGGCATCGAAGGCCCCGCGCTGCAACTGGGCGACCCGACCGCCCCGCTCCAGATCTTCCGCAGCCGCGACGTCCCGTGCGCCGAATACGACTTCTACGCCTTCGACGCCGGTTCGGTCGATGTCTACACCTACGTGCTGCCGACCTTCCCGCTCCACGCCGACCGCGATTTCCGCATCGGCGAGAACACGAACACCGACACCAAGTACAGCGTCCAGATCGACGACGGGGCATTGGCCACCCCCTCCTCGTCGCACGTCGAATACTCGCAGGTGTGGTTCGAAAGCGTGCTGCGCAACTGCGCCGTCAACAAATCGACGCTCCACATCGACAAGCCGGGACGCCACACGCTGCGCATCCGCGTCGGCGACCCGGGCATCGTCCTGCAAAAGATCGTCCTCGACTTCGGGGGCATGAAACGCTCTTACCTCGGCCCGCAATCGACCCTAATCGAATAACTTATGAAATACGTAACTCTCCTTTTCGCATGCCTTGCGGCATACTGCGCCGCGGCGCAAAATACGGCCTCGGCAGCCGCCCGGAGCGGCAACCCCGTCTTCCCGGGCTGGTACGCCGACCCCGAAGGGGTGGTCTTCGGCGACACCTACTGGATCTACCCGACCTACTCGGCCGACTACGACGAGCAGACCTTCATGGACGCCTTCTCGTCGAAAGACCTCGTACACTGGCAGAAGCATCCCCGGATCGTCTCCAACGACGAGGTGAAGTGGGTGAAACGCGCCATGTGGGCGCCCGCGGCCGTCCATGCCAACGGCAAGTATTACCTTTTCTTCGCCGGCAACGACATCCACGAGGGTGAAACCGGCGGCATCGGCGTAGCCGTGGCCGACTCCCCGGCCGGGCCGTTCCGCGATGCGCTGGGCAAGCCGCTCATCGACAGCATCGTCAACGGGGCCCAGCCCATCGACCAGTTCGTCTTCCGCGACGACGACGGCAGCTACTACATGTACTACGGCGGCTGGGGGCACTGCAACATGGTACGCCTGTCGCCGGATCTGCTGCGTATCGTGCCCTTCGACGACGGCACCCTCTACAAGGAGGTCACCCCCGCGAATTACACCGAGGGGCCGTTCATGCTCAGGCACCGCGGAAAATATTACTTCATGTGGTCGGAAGGGGGCTGGACGGGCCCCGATTACTGTGTCGCCTACGCCATCGCCGACTCGCCCTTCGGGCCGTTCGAACGCATCGGCAAGATCCTCGAACAAGACCCGGCGATCGCCCGCGGTGCCGGGCACCACTCCGTCATACAGGTTCCGGGGCGGGACGAATGGTACATCGTCTACCACCGCCGCCCGCTGGACGAAACGGCAGCCAGCAGCCGTGAAACCTGCATCGACCGCATGTATTTCGATGCCGAGGGGCACATCGTCCCGGTCAGGATGACCCGCGAAGGCGTCGAAGCCCGCCCCATTCCCGCTGCCGGCAAGGCGCGGTAAACCCGTCCCGCAAGCGGGAGGCGTCCAGGCACTTATGGGGAAACGGATGCGGCGTCACTCGCCCAGCCGCTCGGAGAGCCAGCGCGCGAGCGAGTTCCGGAACTCGTCCTTGTATTTAAAGGTCTCGTTCCAGCCCCAGCCGTGCCCGCCCGTCGGATAAATATGGATCTCGCCCGGCACCGAGGCGGCTTTGAGCGCATTGTAGAACAACGTGCCGTTGACCGGGGGCACCCCGTCGTCGTCATCGCTGAAGGCGATGAACGTCGGCGGAGTCCCGCTGGTCACGCGCAGTTCGTTGCTGAACGCCGCAACCAGCCCCTCGGCCGGCGCTCCGCCCAGCAGGTTCCTCCGCGACCCGGCATGCGTAAAACGTTCGTCCATCGTAATGACCGGGTAGACCAGGACGGCGAAATCGGGACGGTTCGCATCGCAGGTGAAGTGCGTCGCAGCCGTCGAGGCCAGGTGTCCCCCGGCCGAAAAGCCGATGACGCCGACCCGCGCGGGGTCTACGCCCCACCCGGCCGCATTCGCACGCACCAGCTCGATCGCCTGCTGCACGTCCCGGCGGGGCAGGTCGTAGTTGCCGTGGGGCATGGTGTATTTCAGCACGACGGCGGCAAACCCGCGCGCCGCGAACCACTCCGCCACCTGATAGCCCTCATGGCCGATAGCCAGGCCGCCGTAGGCACCGCCCGGGCAGACCACCACGGCCGGCGCCGGCTTCTTCCCTTCGGGGCGGTACAACGTGACATAGGGGGCGTTGTCGCGGTCGAATCCGGCACCGAGCCGCTCCGGGGCATACTTCCCGGCCTCGGGCCATAACCTGAACTCCTCCTTCTGCTGTGCAGGGACAGCTGCGGCGAACAGCAGCGCCCACGCCGCCAAAATCAGTTTCCTTGTCATATCCATCGGTTGTTAACAGTAATACGATTTTTTCCGGGGTCAGCGCACGACCCGCACCCCATCGGGTGCCGACACGCTCGTCGAGACCTTCCCGTCGGCACCGCGCTCGTGGCGCACCCGGATAACGCCCCACGGGGTCGGGAACGTCCCCTCGGCCCACTTCAGGTGTCCCAGGTGGGGGCGCACCGCCACGGACTTGCAGCCCGGTTCGAGCGGCACGATGCCCAGCACGTGCCGCGAAAGCCAGGGAGTGGGGCCCGATGCCCAGCCGTGGCAAAGGCTGTGGCGCAACCCCTTGTAGCAATAGGCGCCCGACTCGGCATGGATGTCGAATTTCCCGGCCGGAACCGGCTCGTCGATACGCGCCGCACCGGCCGCATGCGCGTAATTGAGGTCTTCCCAGAAAGTCGTGGCCCCCAGGTCGAGCATCGCACCCCAATAATCGGAGATGATCTGCAAGGCCTCGTCGTAAAGGCCGCCTTCGGCCAGCGCCTCGAGCATGTAATATCCGTAGAAGGTCGAGAAACCTTCCGCCCCGCCCCGGGCGATCACCGTCCGGCACACCTTGCCGGGGTCGGCCAGCCCGGCCAGCACGAGCATCGCCGCCGCCTGCTTGTTCCGCAGGTGGTCGGGCACGTGCCGCCGCAACCGCCGCAGCGCCCCACGGCACTCCGACTGCATCTGCCTGTCGCCGAGCCAGCCACCGATTTCGGCGCAGGCCTCCATGGCCATCACCATCAGGGCCTGATACCCGGCATGGATCACGTCGGGCATCTGGGACGTGGGCCAGTCCAGCAGGCGCTGGCCGCCCTGCAGGTTCTCGCGGTCGCCGTCCATCTGCGACGCCAGCACCCGCAGCAGGGCGCGCATATATTCCTGCTGTTCACGGAGATAGTTCAAATTGCCCTCGTACATATACAGGTCGCGGTGGATAATGACCCACCACATCGAGTAGGCCGCGATCCAGTTCATCCACCCGGGCAGCGGCGTATTGTCGCGCACGTGGTCGAGGCTCCGGCGCACGACCTCATTGCCGCCGAACACGCTCTGGACGGTCATCACCTCGGGGTGCATGTCCCCGAGCCATACCAGACGGTCGCGTTTCACCCCGTCCCAGAGGTACTCCTGCATATTGAGGTGGACGGTGTAGGCCCCCGTCTCCCAGATGCGGTTCAGCCGTTCATCATCGCAGCGGAACGACCCCAGATAAGGGACGTCGCGGTAACGGAGGATCGCCCGCACGGCTTTCAGATTGAGCTCCGCATCGGGCTCCACCAGGTCGATCCGCACGAAGCGGAACCCCGAGTTCCCGGCCTCGACATTGCCCAGCCACGGCACGCCGAGCGTAAAATCGCGCAGCGAATGCTCGTTCGTGGCGCTGGCCATCGGGGCGTCGCCGCCGACGTCGCTCATCGCCTCGCTCACCGATTCGCCCAGGCGGATCCGCACCTTCAGCGCCCGCTGGTCGGCGCGTATCGCCGCCGAGAGCGCGATCCCGCCGCACAACTCCTTGCCGAAATCGAGCAGCACGGAAGCCGAGCGCCCGTCGCGGGTCGAGAGGCGGCAGACATCGGGCGTCCCGGTCGTCAGCTGCCCGTCGAAATTCCGGAGCAGCGCTTCGGGATTTTCCACCCCCGCCGTCAGCTCGCCGGGCAGTGCGACCAGCCGCAGCGGGGTCACGTACCTGCGTGAAATCACATCCGCGGCGCTCCGGCCTTCCAGCCCCTTCTCCAGTATGTTCTCCTGCCCGTACACGGCCGCCGCAAAGGCCAGCAGCAGGGCAAGCAGTGCTATCTGTCTCATCGTGCAATCATCCGTTCGATTACCACCGGGTTGAACAGCCCCGAAGGCTGTAACTGCGAATCGGGACGCCACGGATTGTTCAGCGTCCATGTCCCGCGCTGATCCTCGGGGAGCCTGCTGTCGCCGATTAGGCGGTTCACCCACGTATTGACCACGTCGATGACGAGGGTATTCTTCCCTTTGCGCACGAAGTCCGTGACGTCGACCCTGTACGGCGCCGTCCACACGCCCCCGGCGTACTTGCCGTTGACATAGACCTTGGCCATCACGCCAACCTGGCCCGTGTTCACGTACAGCCGGCCGGATTTCTCCTTCCCCCTGAGGTCGAACGTCGTCTCATAGCGGACACTGCCCGAAAAATAGCGCACCGACTCGTCGTCGGAGAGCCGCAGGTCTTTCAGTTCGTCCGCCACGACAGGCTCCGCCGGGCCCCGGCGCCCCTCCTGGAAGGTCAGTGTCCACGGCCCGTCCAGCGTCTTGACCCGCACCGGGGTCGGGAAATTCGCCGTCCCGTCCCTGTGCGCAGCGCCCGCCCCATCCGCGCGCAGTACGACGAACAGGCTTTGGTTGGGCTCCAACACCATCGGCAGCGTCGTCCTGCGACCGTCATCCTCGAACTCCGGCAGCGGACGGATCGCCCCCGTCACGGCATCCCATGCCTCGGGCACAGAGCCGGTCACACGCAGCGTGCAGGGGAAAGCGATGCGCGCGTCCGACTGGTTGGTCAGGAAGTAAATCTGCTCGTCGCCCGCATCGCGGTGCCCGAAGAGCACGGGGACATCGGCCCCGACCTCGCAGTCGGGCAGGCACTGCACATAGGCCAGCGCCTCCTCCATGGTCATGCCGTCCAGCACGGCGCCCTTGCCGTAGCGGGCGGCCTTCACGGCCTTGCCGTCGACCCCGCCCCAGAGCTCCGCAGCCATGCGGCGCACCCGGGCGTCGGCATCGGGATAGCCTTCGAGGCTCGGCGAACGCTGCGGCGCAGGCCCCAGCAGCACGCCGCCCTCACGGACGAGCGCCTGCAGCTTCGCAAGCAGTTCGGGGCGCATCGTCTTGAGCTTCGGCAACACCAGTATCCGGTATTGCGTCCCGTGCGGAAGCGTCCACAGGCCGTCCTTCACGGTGGCGCGTTCCAGCAGCACCTCGCCGTTGATATAATCGTACTGGTATCCCCGGGGCAGCGCCGGGTCGGTGACGCCCGTCATTTTCGGGGCGTCCTCGCCGATGAAATAGGCCACGTCGGCGACGTTGAGCCCCTGCTGCAACATGTAATTGACACGCTTGAGGTAATCCGTGAAGAGGTCGATATGCGAGAACCACGTGTTGTTGCGGTTGAATTCCGTTCCGAACCAGGCATTCATGCCGGGCAGTTCGTCGCCCGGCTGCGAAATGTAGACGTGCAGCAGCGTGTTGTTGATCCCCTCGGAGAAGAACCTGTCGCCGCGCGGCTTCACCATCGCCGGATAACGCCCGAAATCGTTCCCGGCCGAGGTGTATGACTCGGCCGACACTTTCCGCTTGCCGTAGATGTGGGCGCACGACGAGGCGGCACGGTTCTCGATGTCGCCCAGCGACCCTTCGCCCCAGAATTCGCCCCCGACCTCGTCCGACTGGCCGCCGTACTGCAGGAACTCGCCGGGATAACCCCAGTGGCCGTAGTTCTCCAGCCACAACGTCAGCCCGTATTTGTGCGCGATTTCGCGCAGCCCCCCGATATGCGCATAGGCCAGCTTGTCGGCCGCCAGGCGCCGCATGTCCCACAGAAACCGGTCGGAGATATCCTGGCTGCCGACCACCACGCCGTCGTAAACGGGCAGGAACGGCAGGGCGTCGTAGCCGTAACGCTCCCTGAAGTCGGTCAGGAAGGTATCCGTAAAGTTCTGCCCTCCCTTCTCGTAGCTGTCGGCCACCACCACGCGGAACGTCCTGCGGTCTTCGGCCGGGATGCGGCGGAGTATCTCACCGATAAAGGCGTCGAAATGGTGCTGCAGGTAGGCCGGGGTCATCTTGTCCACTTCGAGCCCGGTGCCTTCGGGCGCCGCGGGCGAATTCTGGATGCCGGTCGGGCGCATCCCGGTACGCATGACGACCCACTCCCCGGCAGGGGCTTCCCACACCAGGCGGTCGCCGTCGAGACATTCCGTTATGTCGACCACCTCCGCGGGGTCGACCGCCAGCGACTCCGCGTCCAGCACGGGCTGGTCGCGCCACTGGTACTCCTCCCAGTAGGGCAGCGGCGACTGGAACATCTTGGCAAAGGTCTTCTCCGCATAACGCTCCACACGGGGCAGCGACGAGAGAAGCACCTCCCCCAAACCCGTATCCTTCCCCGCGCCGCGGACTATGAGCCGGAACTCGCGCCCCGTGGTCTTCGCCACGCTGACCGAAACCGGGGCGTAAGGGTCGAAACCGACCTCGATATTGGGATTCGAGCGGTCGATCCCGAACGATGCGACCGTCCGGTAGCCGTCCGCCCCCTTCACCTGCAATTCGGCCTGGGCACGTATCGGACGGCGGGCGGGCCACACCGTGATGTTGCGCAGATCCAGGTCGGCGTCCGTCACCAAGTCGATGACGGCTTCGGGGCTGCCGTCGAAGAGGAGCTCCGTCGCCGGGTCACCGTCTATGAGGCATTGCGCCCCGGCAGCCGTTCCGGCAGCCGTCACACGGGTGTCGGCCGCCGTCAGCGCCGCACGCCCCACGGCAGGGGCGGGATAGGCGACCACCCGCACGTCCTGGAAATCGGCCGACGGGCGCGGCAGCTCCACCTCGACCTTCCCGCCGCCCCGGACATGCGCCTTGACCGAAGCCAGGTAACGCATGGCCTGCCCGGGTTCGATCCACGGCCCTCCGGCCTGACTCCAGCCGGGGCTGTTGAACATGCCGATCTCGATGCCCAGCTCCGAGGCGCGTTTGAGCGCCGCATGGGTCACTTCCCACCATTCGTCCGTAAAAAGTTTCACGGGGGCATAGGGCGTCGCCAGCTCCCCGAGGCCGATATTGCCGATGAAGGCACGGTTGATCCCCGCCCGTTTCATCGCTTCGAGGTCTTTCACCACGCCCTCCTTCGAGACATTGCCCGAAAGCCAGTACCAGTAAACCGAGGTCTGGACAGAGTCGGGCGGCGCCACGAACCCCGCGGCCAGGGCGGCATGGGAGCCGCCCTTCGGGGCGGCCTGCCCCGCCAGCGGAGCGAGGGCCAGCGGCAGCATCAGAATCAGTTTCGATAGTTTGTTCATCGCAGGAATATTTCAGGTTATGGGTAAAAATCGTCCTGTGCAGACAGCCGTCCCGCACAGGAATGAGGCCCGCGGCAGCAGCCGTCCGCCCCGAGGCGGAAGGGTCATTTGGCCACCCTGAGCGTCAGCGTATGGCTTCCGGCACCCAGCTGATGCACCTTTCCGCCGTCCACGTTGGCCGGCAGATAGAGCGTGGCGGTACTGTTGGCCGGGATTCGGACGCGGTAGGTCACCGTATTGCCCCGGCGCGTCCATGCCGACACGATCCGCCCGCAGGGGGCGTCGTGCGAAGCCTCGAATTCCTCGGGGCCGACGAAATTCGGGCGCAGCAGGATGTGTTTGAAGCCCGGCGCTTCGGGGTCGGGCTTGATGCCGCCCAGCCCCTTGAAGAACCACCCGCCGATCTCGCCGAACATCATGTGGTTGTCCGAGATGTCGCGCGTGGCTTCGAGGTTCCAGTTTTCGAGCAGCGTGGTGGCGCCGTTCACCACCCACCATCCCCACGAAGGATAGGTGTCCTGCACCGCGACCTTGTAGGCCGTTTCGGCATGGCCGTTCTCGCTCAGCGCATTGAGGATGGCCTTGGCGCCCAGCACCCCGACGTCGAGGTGGAACCCGGCTTCGGCGACCTTGCGGGCGAGGTTGCCGGCGACCTTGGCGACCATCTCCTCGGGCACGACGCCCCACATCAGCGGAACGCTCAGCTCGGTCTGCGTGCCGCTGGCATAGATGCCCGTCGCACGGTCGAGGTATTTGTCGTTGATGGCCCCGCGGATTTTGCCGGCCAGTGCCTCGTAGTGCTTCCGGTCGGCCTCCCGGCCGAACAGGGCGGCGGCACGGGCGAGGATCGTGGCATCGACGTAGAAATAGACCGACGAGGTCAGCTCCAGCGACGACTGCGAGCGGACGGGCACCCAGTCGCCGCGTCCCCACGAGGAGAGGTGCCCCGGGCTGCGGCGGTCGACGTAATCGACATAGCGTTTGATATTCTCGTAGCAATCCTCCAGCGGCTTCGTGTCCCCGTAGAAGAGGTAGAGGTTCCACGGGATGATGGCGATGGTACTCGTCCAGTCCAGCCCGTTGGCCGTGCCGTAGCCCCAGCCGCCGGTGGGGATGATGTCGGGCAGCACGCCGTTGGGCTGCTGTTCGTCGCGGTGGTCGGCGAGCCACTTCTCGTAGACCGTAATGCCGTCGTAGTTGTACAGCGCCGTTTCGATGGCCAGGTGGCCGTCGCCCGTCCAGCCGTTCTTCTCGCGCTGGGGGCAGTCGGTCGGGTAACCCATCAGGTTCGAGAGGTAGGCCTTGTTGGTGGCGTCCCAAAGTTTGTCCACCAGGTCGTTCGACGTCTCGATATGCCCCACGGGAGTCACGTCGCTGTGCATGGCATAGGCCGTCAGGTTCTCCGCAGACAGCTCTACCGGCCGGTCGGCAACCACCTCGACATAGCGGAAGCCCTTGTAGTTGAACCGGGGCATGAACTCGTCGTCGCGGCCGCTCAGGGTCACCACGTCGGTCTGAAACAGGTCGTCCTTGTCCGTCGGACGGAAATAGACGTCGACGTTCGACAGGTCGGCATGGCCGTCTTCGCGCAGGCGTTCGGCATGGATGAGCCGCAGCTGCGTCCCGGCTTCACCCCTCAGGCGGAGCTTCGTCACACCGGCCATGTTCTGGCCGAAATCGTAGAGGTAGCTCCGTTCGTCGAGCTTGCGCACGCTGCGCGGCCTGTATTGGGTGACGTTGCGGATCGGCACCGTCTGCTGTGCCGTGACCCTCTGCGACGGCGCGCCGCGGTACATCACCCCGCCCCAGGCCGAGTCGTCGAACCCGGGAGCGCTCCAACCCGGCTGCTCGAGCCGCGCGTCGTAATGCTCCGAAGTATAGATGCTGTTGAACACCAGCGGCCCGCCCGAGGTGCGCCAGTCGAGGTCGGACTTCACGACCTCGTGCGTCCCGTCCGCATATTCGATACGCAGGTCGAAGCAGAACGCCGGGCGGTTGCGCCACGGCGCCCGCTCGAAGTTCCACACGGCGCCCGACTGATGGTTGTACCAGCCGTTGCCCAACATGCGCGGTGGTGAGTATTCTGTTCTGCCGCGGGCTGCAGAAAACCGGGAAGCTGGCGGCGCGGCTGCTGCCGAACCCATACGGACGGGTGCTGGTGGGCGGTGCGCTGGTGATCGTACTGACGCTGCTGGTAGGCAACACCAATTACAACGGTGCCGGGATGGAGATGGTGGAGCAGGCTGTGAGCGGCGATGTGGAGCCGTGGGCGTGGCTTTGGAAGCTGCTGTTTACCGCGGTGACCATCGGGTTTGGCTATAAGGGCGGCGAGGTGGTGCCTTCCTTCTTCGTGGGAGCGTGCTTTGGCTGCGTGCTGGGCGGTGCTATGGGGCTGCCGGCGGGCTTTGGCGCGGCCATTGGCCTGGTGGCGGTATTCTGCGGGGCGGTGAACTGTCCCATTGCCTCAGTATTTTTGAGCATTGAGCTATTTAGCACCGGTGATGTGCTGTACTTTGCGATGGCGTGCGCCATCAGCTATTTGCTTTCCGGCTACTGCGGACTTTACAGCAGTCAGACCATCCTCTATTCCAAGATGCGGGCAGAGTTTATCAACATCCACACCAACGAAAACGAGGAACATCACGGGTAAAAAGATATTCTCCTCTGCCCTGCGGGACGCGCGGCAGTCCCTTTTGGACTGTTAATCCTAACTTTTGTGACAATGTGACGGTGAAAGGAGTT
>OLQM01000095.1_pt1 | contig 83213 bp, 80 predicted proteins | sample 1673161 | NCBI WGS metagenome assembly OLQM01 (sample SAMEA3136761, study PRJEB25190) | human gut metagenome | reverse complement strand
AAGCTGCTATTGCTAACTTCACTAAATATATGGCTGGCGAACTGGCTTTGAAATTCGGTAACGGTCTGCGTGTAAATGCTATCGCTCCGGGATTCTTCCTGACTGACCAGAACCGTGCGCTGTTGACAAATCCTGATGGTTCTCTGACTGACCGTTCCAAGACAATTCTTGCTCATACTCCGTTCAATCGTTTCGGTGAACCGGAAGATCTTTACGGAACTATTCATTATCTGATCAGTGATGCTTCTAACTTCGTAACAGGTACAGTAGCTGTTATCGACGGAGGTTTCGACGCATTCTCCATTTAATACCTATTACTTATTACCTATTACTTAATACTTATCATATTATGTATCTATGTGAACAAACTTGGCGCTGGTATGGTCCGAATGACCCAGTAAGCTTGTGGGATATCAAACAGGCAGGCGCTACCGGTATAGTAAACGCACTTCATCACATTCCGAACGGCGAAGTGTGGACAGTAGAAGAAATCATGAAGCGTAAGCAAATGATTGAAGAAGTGGGCCTGACTTGGTCTGTTGTAGAAAGTGTACCTGTGCACGAACATATCAAGACACAGACCGGTGATTTCTTGAAATATATTGAAAACTATAAGGAAAGCATCCGTAATCTGGCCAAATGTGGTGTAATGGTAGTTACTTATAACTTCATGCCTGTATTAGACTGGACACGTACGGACCTTGCCTATACAATGCCTGACGGTTCTAAGGCTCTTCGCTTTGAGAAAGCGGCTTTCCTTGCTTTCGACCTCTTTATTCTGAAACGTCCGAATGCGGAGAAAGACTATACTCCGGAAGAAATAACTAAGGCAAAAGCCCGTTTCGAACAAATGAGTGAAGACGATAAGAAATTGTTGGTTCGTAATATGATTGCCGGACTTCCGGGATCGGAAGAAAGTTTCACTGTAGAACAGTTCCAGGAAGCATTGGATCGTTATAATGATATCGATGCTGAGAAACTTCGTTCTAACTTGATCTTCTTCCTGAAAGAAATTGCGCCTGTGGCTGATGAGGTAGGAGTGAAGCTGGTGATTCATCCGGACGATCCTCCTTATACAATTTTAGGTTTACCGCGTATTCTAAGTACGGAAGAAGACTTTAAAAAACTGATTGAAGCCGTTCCTAACGAATCTAACGGTCTTTGCTTGTGTACAGGTTCTTTCGGTGTACGTGCTGACAATGACCTTGCAGGTATGATGGAGCGTTTTGGCGATCGTGTCAACTTTGTACACTTGCGTAGTACGCAGCGTGACGAAGAAGGAAACTTCTATGAAGCTAACCACCTGGAAGGAAATGTAGATATGTACAACGTAATGAAGAGCTTGATTCTTCTGCAACAACGTCGTAAATGTTCTATCGCTATGCGTCCGGACCACGGTCATCAGATGATTGATGATCTGAAGAAGAAGACAAATCCGGGATATTCCTGCTTAGGCCGCCTGCGTGGATTGGCAGAACTTCGCGGTTTGGAAATGGGTATTGCAAAGTCTATTCTATAAGCAGAATTCATAATTAGCAATCTATTTTAAAGACACTACGGCTATTATTGACAGTAATAATAGTGGTAGTGTCTTTTATATTGCTCATTTACGGAGCTTTCGTATTAAAATAAGCTTCCGGTGTGCAAATCAACTTTTGGCTTTTTAGGCTCGGGGATGATGAGCAAGGCTATTTGTGCACAAGCCTCAGCATCGGCGAGAGCATGGTGATGATTGGTTAAATCATATCCGCATCGGGCTGCCACCGTATGTAGCTGATGATTGGGCAATTCTTTTCCAAACACTTTCCGTGAAGTGCGGCAAGTACAATAAAACTTATAATTGGGATAAGTCATTTCGTATAGCTCGTGAACAGCTTTCAGACAGCCCTCATCAAAAGGACTGTTGTGGGCAACAAGGGGAAGACCGTCTATAAGCGGTTTTATTTCTGCCCATACATCAGGAAAATCTTCCGCTTCTTCCGTATCTGCGTAAGTCAGTCCGTGAACAGCTGTTGTCCATTGCGTATAATAGTTGGGGCAAGGACGGATCAGACGATAGATTTTCTTAACGATTTTTCCGTTCCTCACGATGACAACCCCTACGCTGCATACGCTGGTGCGCTTTCCGTTGGCTGTTTCAAAGTCGATAGCTGCAAAGTCCTTCATGCGTTTTGCTGTTTTTTGAAACACAAATGTACATGATATTTTTTGCAAAATACATGAATTGGCATTTATTCTCTTTATATTTGCGTATAAAATAGACCGATGTACACAGAATATCAGCCCTCTCGTCTACTCGCTCCCTATATCGATAATTATTGGGAATTTAAGGGAACTCCGGAATATGGCATGCGTATCCATATTTTGCCGGATGGTTGTACCGATTTTATTTTTACGTTGGGAGAAGCAGTGAGTAAGGTAAAAGAAGAAACGCTGGTCATGCAGCCTTATCGTTCTTACTTTGTGGGTCCGATGACGAAATATTCGGAGCTTGTCACTTATGCCGAATTCGTTCATCAGTTTGGCGTTCGTTTTCTGCCTTGTGGGTTATCCGGATTTACAAAGTTGCCTTTGCATGAGTTTGCGAATTACAGAGTCAGTACGAATGAAATGCAGGCGGTTTTTGACAGTACCTTTATCGAGAGGTTATGTGAGCAGAATGATGTCCGGGGACGGATTCAGGTCGTTGAAGAATATCTCCTGGCGTATCTTGCACATAACTATCAGCCTGTTGATACCCAAGTTGCCGCAGCGGTGAATATAATCAATCAGTCCGCAGGGAAGCGTTCTGTTCGTAGTCTGATGGATGAGGTATGCCTGTGCCAGCGTCATTTTGAACGGAAGTTTAAATATAACACCGGATTCACCCCTAAAGAATATAGCCGAATTGTTAAATTCAAGAATGCAGTAGAATTACTGAGAAACACGACCTTTGTCAACCTGCTGACTACCGCCATCGACGCAGGATATTATGACCTGGCACATTTCTCAAAAGAAATCAAAACATTGTCGGGCAATACACCTTCATCATTCCTTTCGCTTACAGTTCCGGAGGATATAACGCTGACTTATATCGAACCTTAGCACCGGATTAGTAAAAGTCGATTTTTTACAATAGAACGGACATCTGTGCCGTTATCTTTGTGGCGAAATAAAATAAATACAATAAGATTATGTCAACAAAAACTATGAAAGAGAAAGCGGCGGAGTTATTGCAGAAATGCGAAGTTGTCACCCTTGCTTCTGTGAACAAGGAAGGCTATCCCCGTCCTGTGCCAATGAGTAAAATTGCAGCAGAAGGAATTTCCACTATCTGGATGTCCACCGGAGCGGCTTCATTAAAGACTATTGATTTTTTATCGAATCCGAAAGCAGGATTATGTTTTCAGGAGAAGGGGGACAGTGTGGCATTGATGGGAGAAGTGGAAGTCGTGACAGACGAGAAACTGAAGCAGGAACTTTGGCAGGACTGGTTTATCGAACACTTTCCCGGTGGTCCTACAGATCCGGGCTATGTATTGCTAAAGTTCACCGCCAATCACGCAACCTACTGGATTGAAGGTACCTTTATTCATAAAAAGCTTGACTAATCTTGATCTGGAGCGATTATAAAATTGACAGGTAACGGTACATTTGTGTACGAAAAAAGAGAAAGACATTCCCAAAGTAAGGACTGTTTTTCTCTTTTATGTTTAGGCTGGAAGACGTGTTTTTCGTCTATCTGGCATTCATTTAGAATTCAAACTTTTCCAGTTTCATTTCAGCTAATTCCTGAATGATACCTACGTATTGTGCAAAATGAGCGGTTTTTTCGTGTGCTGCTAATACTTCAGCATTCTGCCATGTTTCGCAAATCATGAAAACATCACGGCGGGTACTGCTTTCAAAAGTATCGTAAGCAATGCATCCTTCTTCTTTCAAAGAGCAGGCAGTCAGTTCTTTTGCTGCCTCAATCGCTTTTTCGCGGTTTGTTTCGTTTACACGAACAAAAACATTTAATCTGATCATAGTTCTTTTATTATTTATGTGATTAAAAAGAATGGTTTCATCACTGTGTTTGTGAAGAACCGAAGGCAAAGATAGTATTTTTCTGTAGCTTCCTGCAGGCTGTTTTCAAATTTTCATATAAACTTCACATAATCATAAAAAATCGGTTATATTTGCATCTGAATTCTAAAAGCAACTATTTTGGGCACCATTCTTAAATTTGTTATAGCTTAATATTAGCCTCATAAACCACAGGCTAATTTCTTTCGTTTGAGTACTTCTACTTGAACCGGTTTTTCATTTTATCAATTTTATTATTCACTGCATCGTTTTTTTAAGACGAGTGCAATTTGGTATTCAGGCTTTTAGTCAGACTCCTTTTGACGGTTCGAAAGCTGTGAGTACATTGAGAATGAATGGAAAATTTCGTAAGAAATAGTAAGCTGAACATAGAAAAAGAAATTAAAAGGATTGAGCAACAGCCGATTGCCCTTCTCGAGCGGATAAAGCAGATAATAGATGTCATACAGACATCACATACTTTGCTGAAAAGGGCAGTTGCCGAATATCAATTTCAGAATCCTGAAGAAGAAATTCAGTTCTTTAAAGTCTGGAAACCGCAGATTTCCGGCTTGCTGATGTTTTATATCCGTTTATATCAGATTGAAAAGAACCGTGTCGGCAAATCCCTGTCGGCTCAATGCAAATATTTAAAGATGGAGCTGGAGAATATACAAAAGTCATTTTTGAATAATAGCTTCTATGATTATTATCGTGCCGGTCAGACCGAACTTGATAACCAATATTTTATCCGTGAGAATTATGATATTCTTTCCGATGTTCATTGTCATTTGCTGGACAGGGATTCTTCTTTTACCACCTTACACGATTCAAGCGTTGCAATGATTCTGGCGAATAGTCATTTGATAGAATATGTATCAGACGAGATCGATTTGCTGTCAGACAAACTGCATCTTAAATTCACCTCCATAGTAGACAGTAAGTTGCTGCAATGGACGGATAGTAAAGTCGCCTTGGTTGAATTCATCTATGCGATCTATGCGGGCAAATGCTTTAATAATGGAAATACCAGTCTGAAAGACATCGCTTTTTGTTGCGAGATACTTTTCAATATCGAGATTGGGGACTTTTATCGTATCTTCTTGGAAATTAGGAATCGGAAGAAGAGCAGGACACAATTTCTTGATAAGTTGAAGGATAAAATACAGAAGATGATGGAGGAGCTCGACGGATAAATTTCACGCCATCTTGTGACATCTTGTGAATTTTATAAATGGCTTATATCCAACTTTGCTTTATGGATACAACATTTACATGGGAGATAAAGGCAAAGAATTCTCCTTTATTAATTAAGAAATGCAGTCATTGCGATAGTGACCGGTTTTACTGTAGTGATAAGTTTAGAATGAATGCGCAGAAAAAGAACATCGATGTCTGGCTGATATATCGGTGTGTGAAATGCGATAATACATGCAACATTACTTTGCTGTCACGTACCAAACCGGATTTGATAGATAAAGTCCTGTTTCATAGCTTTTCCATGAACGATCGGAAAGCAGCCTGGAAATATGCTTTTTCTGCCGAACTTGCCGGCAGGAATCATTTGAAAACGGATTATGATAGTGTAGAATATGAGGTTACGGATAACTTCTCGAAAGAAGATATAATCCGTGTGCCCGATGCAACCATAAAGATTCAAATTAAATATGAGTTTGAATTTAATCTGAAATTGTCGTCTTTATTAAAAAGGAATTTTCTTCTTTCCAGCACTCAGCTAAGGCGTCTGTTTGAACAGGGAGTGATTTCGCTTCTTTCCGGTAAAGAGCCGCAGAAATATAAAGTAAAGGACGGAGATATCCTGTTGATGGATAAAGAACATTTGCTTGTTATGATGGACTTTGTGGATAGCTTTATGGTAAAAACAGGCATTGATTGATTTTTTATTACTACATTTGTCTGATATGGGACAGGGAATTCAGAAACTAAGTACTATTATAAATTCAGAGATATGAGAAAGTTGTTTTTATTAGCTATTGTTTTATGTGTATGGAGTGTTGTTGCCGATGCTCAGGAGAGTGAGAGAAGATATATTGAGGTAACCGGTTCTTCCGAAATAGAAGTTGTGCCGGATGAGATTCATCTTTTGATTCAGATAAAGGAATATTGGAAAGAGGAATTTGTGCCGAATTCCAAGCCGGAAGATTATAAAACGAAAGTTCCGTTGGAATGGATTGAAAAAGATTTGCGTCGGGTGCTAAGTAGGGCAGGAATTTCGGATGAGGCTATTCGTGTGCAGGAAATCGGAGACTATTGGCGTCAGAAAGGAAAAGAATTTCTGATAGGTAAGCAACTGGATATCCGGTTTACTGACTTCGAAAAGATAAATGCTGTTATTAAGAAGATTGATACGAAAGGCATCGAGTCCATGCGTATCGGGGAGCTGAAGCACAAGGATTTGCCGAACTATCGGAAACAAGGTAAGATAGAAGCATTGAAAGCAGCACGTGAAAAGGCATCTTATCTTGTGGAAGCTATGGGACAAAAACTGGGTGAGGTCATTCGTATTGTCGAACCGGCTTCGAGCTATGTAAGTCCTTATTCTCTTTATCAGGCACAGAGTAATGTCAGTATGGGGACAGCTGCCACTGAGCAATATCGCGTTATTAAATTGCGGTATGAGATGACGGCGCGTTTTGCTATTGAATAATTTTTTTCTTGCTAAGAATTACAGTTCGCATTACATAAAACTGTACCTTTGTATGCGATGAGCTATTCGTCTGACAGCTGTTGAACTTTCGTCTGACTCTAGTGATACGATTATTTTTTGAATGATAGACATAATTACTTTTGCATAAGAGATAATAGGTTGATTATTAGTATGTTTATAGTAAATTTCGATATGTGCTAAAATATACGACACACGAAATAAACTAAAAAGGCAGTTGTTAACCTACTCTTCCGTGTACGGTGAAAAAGCCCCAAGATTGCGGGGTACATCACATGGATAACTAAAACAACTAATTATGTCTTATTCATTAAACATCAAAGGTAAAGAAAATCCGAAAGACAAGCAACTTGTCAAGTTAGAAATGGTATTTTTTCAAAGCGGGTACGCTCGTGTATCCAAGGTCTTGGATGTAACAGGCCCAATGAAAGACTGGGATAATGAAACCCAGACTTTCAGATCCAAAGGTACTGAAACGGCTGCAAAGAATAAACTACTCCTTGATATGAAGATGCAATACCTTAGAGTCGTGGAAGAGTGGGAAGCGGGCAATCAATCCTGGTCGCCCGTTCAATGGTCGCACAGCCTTGATAATACAAAAGCTATCAAGCGGGACGAGCCCAAAGTAATAACTGTCGATAAATGGATACAAGACTATATCGAAGCGTGCCGTAAAACAGAAAGGGTTAAGAACGGGAATATACTTACTTGTTCCCAAAATGCAAGGCACTTGCATTATTTCAGACTGCAATTAGAACGCTTTACTATCGAACAATACGGGAAGAGTTTTTCCACATATTTCTTTCAAGATATCACAGAGCAGTTTGTGAAAGACTATGTTGCTTATTTAGAGAAGGAGGGCATAAAGAAAGGCAATAAAGGTGGGCTGTGTACTAAGTTGAGAATGTTACGCGGCGTATGTTCCAATGCGAGAAAGGTGGATGTGCCGGGAGCTAAAATCTCTCAATTCTCTTGTGTTAAGGAAAAAATGATTTGGGATAACGTTGTCCCGAAAACAATTCCATTCTCTGTCTTCCAGCAAATAGAGAACATTGACCGTGATTACTTTACTGAAGAAGAGCAATTCTATTTGGATTTGTACCTCTTTAGCTTCTATGCTGGAGGTATGGGGGACAAAGATGTGTGTTACCTCACATGGGAATGCATTGCTGACGATATGCTTATTTATGAACGTATGAAAACCCGGAAACAAGCAAAAATGGTACTGACGGACAAGGCGCTCAATATTATCAATAAATATAAGGCTAAGAGCTACGGTAACTTTGTTTTTCCAATCTTTCAAGAAAAGCATGCAACTGAAAAGCAAAGGGATTCGCGGATTGCCTCCATCCAAAGAAAAGTCAATGCAGTCCTTGATCGCGTGCGTGGTATGATAATGTTTAAAGATAAAATCACTTGGTACTCTGCCCGAGGTACGTTTATTACCAAGATGGACGAAGCCGGTTTTTCAACCCTAACCATCGCTGAATTTGCAGGTAACAGCGTTCAGGCAATCCAAAAGCATTATTTCAAGAACACCAAGCGTGACGAAATACGCAGGACTATCAACAATATTATCTGATAAGATAAGGCATCTTCTCGACCAAGTAAAGGACATCGTATTATTCGGTGTCCTTTACTTTTTTTGCCTAGTCGTGGAGAATAAATTGAAAAAACTTATATCTTTGCTTTGGGAAATGGGGAGAAATCCATTTCCAACGTCGTAGTACGTTAACATATTGGTAGCAGAAAATCTGACAGTTTACTCATAACCCCAATAATATGTTTAACGTTCGTGCTAGAACTATATACTCTCAGTATATTATTCAAACTGGTGCGGACTTAACTATTATATTGGGTTTGGGCTTTGTCAGAGCCTTCTGCTCCGTAATAGAAAAGTCTCGCACCTTTTTTATGGGTGCGATAATATATCGGACCATGGAAAGACCCAAAAATGACACTATCAAAACAGTAGTCCGTTCAATGCGACGGCAAACAATCTGTGAAAACTTCATTGTGCTGCAATCTGTAGCTTCCGATCTTAATTTGAGGTTAGATTTTGAAGAAGTAGAATTTGATGACGGTGATTTGTTTTGTTTTCCAATTCTACTACATCAAATCTATAGCACTCAAATCTACAAAAACACCCTGTATATTCTATGCGATAATTTCGTGCTACACATTGTAAATCTGGATAACAAATATCACTGGATGAAATTACTGGAAAGGCAACCCGGCTTCGGATGTCTGGCGTTTTGGATATTCAAACTAAAAGTGTCTCGTGTTGCTACCTGGCTTACTAAGATTTATCACCAATATCAAAAATATATGAAAAAGAAAAATGCACCATCAGAAGAATTATTAGCTCATCTGAAAGCGATTCCCGAACCAACTCAGGCAATAGATGAAGAAACCAGTGACTTAATCGTCGGAATACTCCAGGGTATGAAAGCTGAGAATCCACTGAGGCTTAAACAGGAAGAGTCAGTTATAGAACTGGAAATACAAGCGGGGAAATTTATATGCCTGCTTGATGAAAAATGGGACTTGAAAAGGCTGTTCCGAGTGGATATCGAAGACGAAAAAACAACCCGCCTCAAATAATTTCCGGTCGGGAGCTTTTGCATTGAAGCTATTTTTCTCAGTGATGCTGGTGCGAAGTTAGATTATTTATCTTAATTTTGCGTCTCATTATTAAACGATATGGATATGAAAGAGCTATTAGAAAAAGTGAATGAATCATTCACCGCATTTATTGAGGATGCAAATCTTCAGATAGAAAAAAATAATAAGGCAGCCGGTACGCGTGCTCGCAAAGCATCTTTAGAAATCGAAAAGATGATGAAAGAATTTCGTAAAGCCTCTCTGGAAGCCTCAAAGCAATAACCAGCGAACTGAACAAAATTAAAAAGTCGCTCTACCGAAAGATAGAACGACTTTTTTGTTTATAGTTGTGAACAAGAAACAAAAATATTTGTTTTTCTATTATAATCGTTCTTAGAGCTTTGTGCCTATGTGAATAGCCGCAACAGTCAGTTCTAATGTCTCCCTGACATTGCAGGACGATTAATAGTAGTTTTGTCGTGTTTTATTTTGTGTTTGTGTTGTGACGGTGCTACGATGTGAATCGAGGTGCCGCCTTTTTTATGTCAGCCACGGATTCTTATACGGGTCATAGCTTGTCTGAAAGGTAGCAAGCTGCCAATCCATTACCGGCTTCTTATCCTCTGCCAGTCTCCGAGGAATCTGCGGATTGAGGCGTAGCTTCGCCGCATCATTCAACCACTTCATAGAATCCTCATAGTCACGCAACCTGACGACGCTCACGTTATTGGGGGCGATTAGTTTAGTAAGCTCATATACCGCCAGTCTAAGCATGTGCTTCTTTAGGTTATAATTACGCGGATCATGTAACGACAGGTTCTTTCCTGCTTCCGGAATATCCGAGTTTACATCGAGTTCCGGATAGAAGACCTTATCTTCATAAACCACATACTCGTGCCCGTTTAGCTCATACTGATTATAGTTGGAATCATAATCGGCTATCGCTCCCCAGTTCTTGCTCTTTAAGGGTGTGATATTATTGTCGAAGCTATCGAGGCTTATTAAAGTGTAGAGCCCTCCTTCATAACGGACCACATCCCACAGATTGTACTCTACCGGTTCCCAATCGAAATATTGCGCTTCCAGCCAGCCATTAACCAAAGGGATTCTGATGTTATCGAATTTATACCCGTTATCCTGAAGGCACATATACAAAATGTCGTTATACTTCACAATATTCCCTTTGTAGTAGGTTCCGAACTGGGAATAGTTACTTATCGTGTCCATATCCAAGTTCAAGTCCAGATGCTCTTCCCAGTATTCAACCAGTGAAGGCGCTTTATAACCGCTGATTGATTGGGTTACTTCATATATTCTATTCTCCAGATAGATATGCGCCCCGACTGGGAAAGTGATGCGCCTGTCATACTCCGCAATATACTTTCCTCGGTTCAATTCCTGCACAACTTCGTAATTCTCGCTTAGATATTCCACAATGCTCATTTCAGCCGCCTCTTCCGCCTGGATGAAGCGTCCGGTATCGTTGCGGGTAATCTGGGAAAGAGCTTCCGGTGTGAGAAGACTCAAGTAATCGGAATCATTAAGAAATCGTCTGTACATATTAATAGTTTTAGTAGTTAAATCCTTCTGAAATGGTAGCCGTGGAAAGGATGCTGCCGCTGTCGTCACCGCTCTTGAACTTATACCATGCGTCTCTAAGGTAATAGCAAAGTAAATAATCAAGGCAGTCGGATAAGTGCCCGTACTTTTCATACTTCACTCCAGTCTTGCTATCGGTTACTTTGGGCTTTCCTTTGGTCCCGTCTTCGTTCTTTAACTGATAGATTAAGTCCTGAGTAAGCTTCCGGCAACGCAGGTCAATCATTATTTCCCAACCATTATACCCCTTGAAAACTTCATTCACAAACTCACAACGTGGTGCTTGTGGCGGTTGCTTCTTTAGGAGCTTAATTTTGGGGCGCAGTATCCCTTTGCCCAGTGTCTCATTAATAATCGTATAGTTATTCACGCCGTCCTCGTTGGTGGTGGAACGTTGGAGTCCGGCTGGATCGCCTGTTATATCCAGCCCGCCGATGTGCTTTTGTCGGTACATCTTCTTTTTGATTTTTCGGGCAAGTGATGGTGTATTGTTTTCCTTATCCTCTGCCTTTCCCAGTATCTCTTCAAGAATATATACCTTCTTTTTATCATAGTCAATCTGAACTAACAGAGTAGACATATAAGGTGCCACGTTGAAGTCCCATACAACAATCAGCGGCTTAGTTGGGTCATATACCTTTTCTTTCAATCCTGTAATTAAGTGCTTGGTTCCGTCAAATTGATTATAAAGCGCCATATCGTTCGCCTCTACGAAGTCCCAGTTACCGTAAAGTAGTCGCTCCTTCGTTGCCTGGTCGCTGATTTTATTCAGAGCTGCCTCGTAGGTTTGTCGGAAAGCAATGTCTGGATTGTCAAAGACACTGAAAGGAACATAAAACTCTCCTTCTCGTGTAGTAACCTTATCTCCGTTTTCATCTTGTACGAATCTTCCTCGCACCCAGTTGGTTGTGGGGTTGGTTGTTAGGAGCATTTTAGAAACTTTGAATGTCTCATGTGTCTTCCATCGTAAACGAGAAAACAATACTTCAATTGCTTTCTGACTTACTTCGGAAACCTCATCACATGCCGCAATCGTTGCTTCCATTGAACCAAAACGCTCGAAATTAGGGTCCGAGGGTAAATCTGCTAAATCAAGCATCAGAATAACTGAATCATTCCAAAACCGTAGAGTTCCGGCCACGCTGTTAATATGATAGTTCACATCTTCAACGAGTCCCCAGCTCTTAATAATCATACGGATTGTGTTCCATGTACTCTCCTTTAAAGATTTCAACGTCTTTCGCGCTACTATAGCACGTACATCAGCAAATCTAATACAACTGCTTACAAGCCAAATACTTGCAAGAAAACTTTTGCCTCCGCCAGCAGCTCCACCACCAAGAATCAACTGTGGAATGTTAGAATTACTACATTTAATGCAATATGGTTTGTATTTAGGGTTGTGATTGGTATCGTAACCTATTAGCTTTTGTGTGATTCCACCCCCGCAGACTGGGCATTCAGGCTGGAGTAGTTTCCATAGTTCATACTGTTTTGGTGAAGGCTTAAAGTCAATGTGAAGGCCCTTTGGAGGGATTAACTTTTTACTTGCCATTTATAATTTCAATTGTGATGTGTTTTTCTTTTGAAAGAATAGCGTTCAACTTGTCGGAGGTGACACGTGACTCAGTTACCTTGCCCTTGATGGTGTTATTCCCTACAATCAAACAGCCGGCTGAATCTACCGCCGTGGTACCGCTATGAATGAGAATCCCAATGAAGTGAGGAACATTATGTAGAAGTGGTAATTTTCGCTTAAATCGTGGGCTGTACTCCATTGTCACCTTGTAGGTTCCGGCTGGAATGGCAGTCTCCGCATAAACTTTCCCTTTGCATTTGCATGATTGTCCTTTGGAAGTATAAGGACAAATGACCGGAAGTTCTCTTACTGTATCCTCAATGGTGTTGCAGAAGAACTTACCGTCAATGAATAAATCCCCGACGGTATACTTGCCGCCGAGTAATTTACGTTTCAGTGTGAGTTTCATAGTTATAGCTAATGTAGTTTAGGTTATATACAAAGGAATAGATATAAAAAAAGAATAGGGTTTATAGGCAAAAGGATTGATTTAATTCATATCTTAGCTGAAAATTAAAGAATCTATAAATGAACTCACTATAGAATAATACTTTTTATTATATTTACTACAGTAAATTATATAATATCTCATAGAAATAGGGAAAGAACATAGTTTATGGGATTGGGAATTAATCTTAATAATATTACTCGGTTAATATACTGATATGTGCAAGCTGAAAATAATAATAATTCAATATTTAAAAGAACAAGAGATGTTAAGTGGACTTGCATTCAAGTTATTGCTTGAAAAAAATAAGGATTATATATCAATGCAATGCCCTTTAGTTTTTTATGATGTACATTCTAAAGATGAATTTATTGAAGCATTAGAATCTATCGTGAACAATGAAGATTATAAAAATACTCCTATATTATTACATTTAGAGAGCCATGGTGGCGAATTAGGTATTGGCCCTTGGGTGGAAAATGCTTTGCAATCAGAATTTTTCTTTTCGTATATTTCTAAATTGGAGAAATTGTCTGGGGGAAGATTAACTCTATTATTGGGGACTTGTATGGGAACAGAGAGTATTAAAAATCATGAAAATACGGGGGTATCTAATATTCTTTATTCTCGAAATATACTTCTTTCCGGACAAGCCTATGGCAGTTTCCGGCATTTTTATGAAAGATTCCTGAAGGATTTAAATTTTGAAGAATCAGTTAACTATATGCATAACAATTTTCCTATTTCAATTGATGTTTTAGGAATTCAATATGGAAATTCAGAAAGTACCTCAAACGAAAAGGAAGATTAATCGTTTTCCTTTTTGTAGTCATTACTTCTCGTAGAACTATGGATTATAATTCCAAGGTAATGAGAACATCGTGTAAAAGTAGCTGTTTTTTTAATTGCTGACTGTACTCCATGGTCACTTTAGAAGTTCCAGTCGGAACCGCAGTCTCCACATAATTTTTTCACCATTGCGTTTGCAAGATTGTCCTTTGGGGATATAATAACAATTAACTGGAAGTTCTCTTTCTGTATTCTCAATTGTGTTGCAGAAGAACTTTCTATCAATGAATAAATCCCCGACAGTATATTTATCCCCGAGGTATTTACGTTTCAGTGTGAGTTTAATATATGGTATAGATTTGGTTGATTCTAATGCCCCTAATTCCAGTTAGGAGAAAACTTTGTTGAGTGATAAATATATGTTAATGATAAAAATTATACTATATTTGTAGAAACGATAATCTAATATTTGTATAATGGGAAAATGTAAACTTTGTAAGGTCAATGATGCTGATAAGAAAGGGTCCCATATAGTACCCCATTTTTTATTAAAACGAATTGATAATGCAGAAGGAGAACATGGACGAGATCGTGAACTTGGCTTTGTGATAGAAGAAAGTGACACTAAATCATATTTTGGACGTTCTTTGCAACCAGAAAAGTTAGAAGAAGTATTTGGAGAAGTCTCTGATGAAGAAATTAAGAAAAATGAAATTCCATCAGTGGTGGATAATATCTTTTGTTCTTCATGCGAAAAAAGACTATCAATAATTGAAGCTGAATATGCTAAAACATTAAAAAAATCTTCTTATAGCGTATATAAGTCTGGTTGCTCGACTGCTATAGGTTTATTGTTCTGGATGAGTGTAATATGGAGAATGTCTATTCATAGGCAATATGGTACGCATCTAACATCTGGTGAAGAAGAAACTTGTAGAAGTATATTAAACAGATTCTTAACATACTCCATAGACTCTATTGATCAAGAGGGCATGAAGTCACATAAATTATTAAACCGAACATCTTATAAGCTTATGCGTGCGCCTAATTTTACAGATAATCATATAACTTTATTATTCTTTCATCCAATGTTTAGGAATCCTTATTCATTATTGGTTGATGAGTACATTTTGCTGTTCTCCTTAAAAGGAAATTATATTCAATTAAAAGATTTCTATGGAATCAAAGATGAACTTTCCCAATCACCTATCAATAAAGTAGGGACAGAAGAAAAAATCCTTCCAATTGAAAAAGAAAAAATGGAAAAGGCTATTTTACAAATAATAAATAAAGTAAAAAATATCAAACTCTCACGAATAGATAAATGGCTAGATGAAATCCATATAAAATTAGGAGGAGAAGGATCTATTATGCCTGCTTGGATAAAACAGCAAATATTCGATGAAATAACATCCGATGAGAAAAAGATTGGAAAAAAATATTCAAAAGTTGATATCAGAGAGTCCATTATAAAAGTGTTATCACAATTTGTAAAACAATAAATACAAGGTATGATTACTAGAGGGTATATAATAGGAAAGATTATTGATGATTTGACATTGTTAAATATGCGTATTGATGCACGAAACAAACAGGGGCTACTTGACTTGACAAAATTTACAGAAGATTTTATTAAAGATGTTCTAAATATAGTATATAGCTTACACCTTGTGAACCTTAATTCGGAACGTTCAAACAACCCTGGCTTAGACTTAGGTGATACTCAGCAGCAAATTGCCTATCAAATTACAGCTACTAAATCTTCACAAAAGGTAAACGATACTCTTAGAACTATAACTGAGCCTCAATTAGAGCAATATACTAAGTTTAAAGTTTTTATTATGGGGGAAAAACAGACATCATACACTTTAGATGAAGAACTTGTGAATAAAACAGGATTTAAACGGGATACTGACATTGAGGATATAAACTCGCTATTGAGAGCTATTGTTGTATTAGACTCAGAATCTCTCGACTCATTATATATTCTATTCAATCGTGAGTTCAGACAAGTAACAATAGAATTAGAAGAGCCTGACAGAGAAGGTAACTATGAGACATCTTTGTATAATCAACTTGAGAGAATGCCAGATAAACATCCCCAAAATGCGAGTAAGCTTACTGAGTTTTATGGAGAACCAGTTATATTGGAGGATCTGCTTGAATTATATAGGCGCTTAGCTTCTGTACCACGTATTACACGAGAGTTTTTAGCAATTATTGCTGATAGAGGGGAGCGTACTGTAAATGGTTATCGTATTTTACCTCTTGCGTTGAGACATAGTCTCCATCTCAGTGAGAATGAGCTTTGGGGAGAAATTTGCATTTTGGAAGGTGCAAATCTTATTGATTGGGACGAGAATTTTGATAGTTATGATAATCAAATTAATTTTTTAATCCTAAAGGGAATTGAACTTAACGGATTAGTTGATTGGGCAAAAGAAAATAAATACAATCTTCGTACTCTATTCACAATATTAGATTTCACAATATTAGATAAGGGGTAAGCATATTTTAAATGATTGTATTTTTTCTATCAATAATTAAAGAATATGGAAACAAATAGTAACATTTTATTGGCTGATAATGAGTTTGCAACAAAGGGATCGTATAAGAACTCTTATTTCCACATATTTCTTGATGGTAATTTTAATGAGAATCTACGTTTGATGACTCAAGAAAGCTTTGGCTTTTTTGTCCATGAATATATTCATTATCTACAAAATATAACAACTATATTTGGTATGAAATATAGTACATATAGATATTCAACTATGTATAAAATGAAATCACAAATAATAAGTTCCCAGTTGATTTCTTTACCGATTAAGATTCGTCAAAGCCAGGATGAATATAATAAGGCTATTGATTTTCAAGAAGCATTAGGTACAAATAACAGCTATACTTGGATTGATGAGGAAAGCGTTTCAATACATATTCTTAAAGAAGATATAGAAAATAAAGAAAGAACAAAATGTGAAATACACTTTAAGATTCCAAGTGAAGAAAAAGAGCAAAGTGTTGTTTTTGGCGCTTGGCACATTAAGGAAGGGATGTCATTCATGTACCAACGTTTTTTTGACGAAGACGTTAACAGTGATGCTATACCATACAAATTAGTTGAAATTATAGCTAAGAAAAAATATCCTTCAATATATGAAGACAAAAAAAAACTAATATGTATTTGCTATGCTTCATTATTTGATGATTTTCCTGCAATTGCATTTTTTACGCTAATGGAATTGGCTGAAAATAACCCGGAATTTACAGGACTAGACATTGTGGCAAGTGTTAATAACGAAGTATGGATTGATAAAGATGGAAATGAAAACACAAATAATAATTATATGGATGAAGTCGTCAATAAGTTTAAGAAAGAGCTATCAAAAAATTTAGTAGCTAACTTAGATGCTATAGATGAAATTTTGAATCGAGTACTTTTTTCTAAACAACATTTTCCTATATTGACTGCCATGTATGATAAGAATTTTCCAACTCGAACAATCTTTTTGGATATTGTAACTTATTATGGCTATACTTACATACAGGCAGCTAATGGGTATTTTTTCCCAACAACAGTCAAGGGGCAGAAGGATTTTGATGACATAGGTATAAAAAATAACCATTCGTCGGATGACGTATTGGAGTTAATTGCACAATCTGCAATAGAACAAACTTTATGTAGTAAAAGTCGGGAGTGTCCATTACAATATATGTGTATTGAGGAAGATTTGGTGGATGAATACTGCTATAAAAGCCCTTGGTTACATCAGCAATGTATTTATACAGTAGCGGCTGATTATTTAAATTTGAAACAGAAAATAAAAAGTTAAGAATCATTTTATGAATGACTTATATATCGACTCATTATAGTCCCAGTATTCCCCTAATGTCTTTTAGTAAGAATAAAAAAAGAAGAGACTGTCTAACAAGCCTGCTTTTTAACGATTCACCCACGCCACAGATACCTGTAACGTGGGTGATTTTGATTTTTCAAGACTTATTAGACAGCCTTTTTAATTATATTTTCTCATCTTTCGTCTCAACTCCCGCAATGTACTGCTATATGATTTTTTGATAATGTTACCGTCATATACAGATTTGGCATAATACTTATTGATATGCGTATTGTAATACGGAACGCTGTAACCATTGAGCCACCTTGCATCAAACAACTGGTGCTCGTAGCTTTCAACTTCTGCCATTACACAACGAGCTTACTGATTTCTTCGATTTGTCGTCCCGCTTTGGCTTTCATTCCTTCCAGTTCTTCGTTCTCGCTGGTCAGTTTCTGAACTTTAGCATGGTTCTTTTCAACTTTGGTGGTGATGTCCGCCTGAATGTTTTTCAACTTCTCTACTGTTGCTGTGAATACCCGGTTTGCACCATCGATTTTGGTTTGGAATGATTTTCTGAATAACATGAACTTATTTTTTTAGATTAATGAACTCCGTATATTTAATTTCGACATACGGATTGTCACTTGAAATAGTCTGGTGTATTGCTTTTACTTTCCATCGCCACCAGAGAAAACGGTGTTTGTATTCTAACCAAAATGTCTGATGCAGATGCACCGGCAAATGGATATTCCCTTTCAGATGATTGTATTCAATGATGCCGTTCAGTTTAATGTATGGTGTATCCATTTTCACCGCCTTTACAATAACTGTCATAGTATCTCTGATAACAGTCGTATCTTTCACTGTAGCATCCACTGTAGCATTAACTTCCACATCGTGTCTTCCGGCAGCTTCCAGGTCTTTGATGCGTACTCCCATCTTCTTAATAGTTGCTGCATCTTCCGCTCGGTATTTTTCATATTCATCCAGTGATAAGTTGAGAACCTGAATAGTAGATGCCATCATTGCCGAGTCAATCCGTATATGCCTAGCATCCGCAAGTAATGCCCGGGTATTGCTTTGGTAGGTGTCCCTTTCTTCTTTCATCCTGTTGCCCCAGTTATATAGGGAGTATGTTGCCACCCCTAATCCCAGGGCAATCAGGAGAAGAATTTGGTTGAAGCTAATCTTCATCGTCTATGGATTCCTGTGGAATAAACCAATCTACTTCATCCAGGTAGGGTTCGGTCAGTTCTACCATGTACCCCTTGTTTATTCGTCCGATGGATGTGAGGTCTTGTGTAATTGTTGCTTCTCTTTCGATGAGAGCGTTCAGTCTCATTAACGAGAGAGAGTCTGAAGGCTTGATTTCTACAGTTCTTTTTTCTTTAGTCATTCTTTTTAGATTTAAGTACATTCTTTTCAGTAGCAAATACTTCATCGAGTATTTCATCTGGATAGACATTTACAGTTCCGAAACGTACATCATTCACTTTTGAAATTTGAAAACCTCGTTTTTTACATAGTCTGCTCGCCTTCCCTCCAATAACTGAATAACGTTTGAAGTCAAGACATATATTATTTCGTGTCACATAAGCCACCACTGTACTATGTTTCAAATCTGTGATTGTTCTTTCCTCTATTTGATTCACTTTATTTTCAATAGCCCTTGTTCTTCGTTCCTGTTCCAAGAGAATCTGGGCAGAATGTAGCAAAAGTTCAGCCGGAGAATAAGATGTTTTTTTCTCAAGGGCAATCTTTTCACAAGCGATGAAATATCTGCGGGCTTCTTTACCTTTTTCATTGCCCTCCACCATTGAAAGTTCTTTGGCTGCATCAATTGAGATAGCATATTCGATTTTATTCTGTCCACCACGCCCATGATTTTCGCTTGATAAATTTATCAAGCGAACAAAGTCCACATTTTCAATCAGTTCGTACTTATCCACTCGGTTTTTAAACCAGTTGCTAAACTCTTGTTTGCTTTCCAAAAATAGATGCAGTTCTCTTGCTGATACAGCTCTTCTGCCGTCTTCTTTTTCGATAATTTTTATAAGTTCAATCATATTATTCGACATTTGATTTTAATAAATCATATTCCTCTTCCCGTCTTCGTTCCAGAGACCGGACGACCTTGCCTTTGTACATCCTGAAAGACAGGTACTCTTCTTTGATATTCCTGTCGCCTGCTTCCAGCTTCCGAACCAGTTTACTGCGAAGCACCCTGTTTTCTCCGACATTAAAAGCAAGAATTCCCAGAATCAAGGAATCTGCTCCAAAGCGCCGGAAGACAGCACATTTCTTTTTTAGATCACTACGCAGCAAAGAATCTGCAAAACTCTCTGATATATCAGAGCCAAACGTATCGGTCGGCAATAATCGGTGTCCGTAGCCCACATTAGGCTGATCGCGTGCATGGTGCCAGCCCTCGTACTTTTTAATCAATTGCACGGCATCCTCAAATAAATCCGTCGAGTGGACGTGCAGGGAGAAAAAGAGACAAGCTGTTGCAATCCAAATTTTCATCTCATGCTTTTTAATAATTCCTTTATATCAGTGCGCATTTCTCTCAAGTCAGAGCGCATGGATGTAAACTGTGTCATCGTAGCTTCAAATACTGCTTTGTCAAGCTTGATAGCATCGATTTTCTGGTACTGGTCTTCAATCTTGATTTCCAGCGACGAGCACCTGAGTGTCAATTCATTAATCCTTTGAATGTTGGTTACGTGCTGCACGTACATTGTCACTGCGAATGAGAGCACGATAGCCAGCGTCTTGAAGTTGTTAAGTACAAATTCTCTTAGTTGTGTCATCAGTTTAGGTTGAGTTATTGAATAAAATAGCAAATGCGTCTGTAATAGCCCGGATAAGCCTTTCCGCTCCTTCTGAATTCCGTAAACCGTAGATAACGAGTCCGATCAACAGAATCAGATAGATCGCCCATTGTACTTTTCTACGGTCAAGTTTCATTTTCATCTTCCTCCTTTGTTATTTGTACCGGCACCGGAACGATGACATTGAACGTCACTCCGCTGTTCACCTCATTCTTACCTTTTGAATCAGCGGAATGCCTGACCGGATAAATATCCATCAGCGTTCTTGCCGCATTGACGGATACCGCCCGTAAAGGAGCCGGTGAAAGTTTGATGCCGAACTTGTCCGTATACGAAGCGTCTGCCGTTTCTTCCATCACCGCTTTCAATGTCTCGGCAATCTGGAGCTTCATGGCAATCGTTTCTGTTTCATTATCCACTTCCTGCACCAGTTCTTTGATACGTGCCATTACCTGCGGACGGGCAAACACCTTGTAGGCTACTGCGTACGCTTTGGGCGATTCATCCTTGAAGACTTCTCGGTAACAGGGAGTGCGCTTTCCGGCGAACTTCATGCCTCCGTTTATAAAGAGCTGGCAGAGCTGTTCTTCCTGTGCGGTCAGTGGTATTTTTTTAGTTTCTTTTTCCATTATGTTTAGAGTAAGAAGTCCGGAGCATAAGTCCGGACTTCGGTGCTTTATCAAGGTATAGGGGTCATTGATTCTGTTTGGGTTGAAAAATTTCAGATTTTTTTTCAACTAATTGTTCCATGAGTGCTTCATAAAAGACATTCGCCAAGGCATCCGCACAGTTTTCCGCATCCGAAAGAGAATTTATCAATCTCATATTGAATGAGATAGATAAGTCATACCCCGATATGGTCGCCATCAGTTCGTTGCCGTCATAATTCAGCACGCCATACAACATTTTTTCCGACGGCTTGAATGAAACCATCTTTTCTTCCTCTTCCATCGCTTAGATTTTAAAGTGTAACCGTGTTTTTTCCGCTCTCTGAAGATTCTCCCCGGTGCTGTTGTTATTCCTTAGTCGGTTGGAGCAAACGATAGTCACATTCAGGGTCGCTGTAACATCGGCCCCCGCATCATGCGCATCATCCAGTTCGATGCCCAACCGTTGTGCAATCAGTTCAAGCTTATAGGATGTCATTGTCGGATCGTTCGCAAAGGCAAGCCGTCCCAAATCAATGGTATCAATATATTTAGGCTGAAAGTTTCTGTGGAAATCATAGCTTCCGGCAAAGACCTTCTCAAACTCTTTCATCAGTCCGGCATAGTACATGAGTTGCTGAACGAAGCCTATATCAAAGGTGATGTTCTGCCCGATAAGTACAGGCTTTGTCTGTCTGCCATTGGTAAGGGTTGCTTTCTTTCCGAAGTCTATAACATCACGGGCAATCTCCTTTAGGTCCACACCCTGATTATATAAGGTATTCATGGTGATTCCTGAATAGGTGAGCGCTTCTGTTTGGTATTCCATCAGCTTGAGTTCTTCCTGTTCCAGTTCCTGCTTGGTTCGAAGCACCTTACGTTTGGGTTTTCCGCCAATATCCTGTTTCGGATACGGTTTGAAATATTTCACATAACTGTCGAATATCTCCCACGTGTCGAAACGTACCGCCTGCATGGCCAACTGGGTACATGCATGTTTCACACAATCCAGCCCGGATGTCTCGAAGTCCAGTCCGATGCCGGTATATATCTTAGGTTCATTTTTGGGTGCTGCCATCTTCTTGCTTTACTTGGTTTTCTGATGATTGGTTAAGTGTGAATAGTCGGGAAGTCTTATAAGTATTCAGGCTGTTGCCTCCGCTGTAGTCATTGTATCTGACGATTGCCGATACGATGACGATCTTCCCCTTTATTTCCCGGAGCTCCGCTTTATTCTCTATGTAGAAGTCATTCCAGCATACGAGCTTTATCAGGTCGTTGTTCTGTTGGAGATGCAGTTTGCAGAGGTGCTTCTTTTCTCCTGTTTTCTTATCCTTGTAGGAAATTTCCTCCATTTCCGTGACGGTGGCGCAAAGGGCGATTTTCTTTCCTTCGTTTTCAGACAGGAGCGCGTTACGGATGGTAGAATACAACGCCTTTCCCCTGAACTGATGGCGGCAATAGGAGTTGTCATATATCCGCTTGTAGTCAATCCGCCCGATGCCACAGACCTCGATTTGCTGCATACTCCAGAAGTAGTGCTGGTTAATCAGGTGGTCGGGATAGTCACCGGTGGGAATTTTGAAACCTAATTCCGTAGCCGCCTTATCCAGTATCGAATACCTTTCCACAACGGCACTGATGTTGCTTACCTTGTCGAAGCAACCGGCAAGAATCAGGTTCTTTACGTGACGGGCATTGACAGGAACCCTGACGGTCTCCTGCTCATTATCCGTGTCATCCCAATATTCGTACTTTTTCAGTTTGTATTTGAATATACGGTGTACAAAGTTCTCAATTGATTTGAACGGACCGCCTTTGGTGCGTTCGTCAATGATGTATTGCACCGCTTTGGTTCCCAGCATCTTTATCTTACCCAGTGACCAGAAGATTTCATTCGTCCGGTAATCCGTGAAGAACTTTTCGGCTGAGGTGTTAATATCGGGCGATACCACTTTGGCAGAACTGCATTCTTCCATTTCCGACATGACAAGCGGGAGCTCCTTGTCATCCGCCCATTGCAGGGCGATGGTGTAGAAGGCGGTCGGGTAATTGGCTTTCAGCCAGGCACCTACATACGATGTGATGGCATAAGCGGTGGCATGGGATTTGTTAAAAATATAAGAACCGCCCGCCTCAATCATATTCCAAATGAGGTTTGCGTCTTCTTTCGGACATCCCTTTTCATGAGCTCCCGACATAAATTTATCCCTCATTGCATGAATCTTTTCGACTTTCTTTTTTGATATATACTTAACGAGATTTACACCTTCTCCCAATGAAAAGCCACCTATTTCCCTCGCCATTTGTGCCAGGTCTTCCTGATACGTTAATTGCCCATACGTATCTTTTAGCGCATTATAAGTTCCCCACAGATATATGGGAGCCACTTCACCTCTTTTACAATCCAAATACTTTTGAGTAGAGCCTGATTCCAGCGTAGCCGGACGATACAAAGCATTGGCGGCAATCAAATCATTGATGCAGTCCGGCTGCATGTCCATCAGGAATTTGGTCATTCCCGCAGAACTGAACTGGAAAATGTTTTGGGTATACCCTTTGGAAAGTATCCGGTAGGTTTTCTCATCATCCAGTCTACTGCGGACAAGCCCTTCAAAAGAAATACCTGCATTATACACACGGTTACTTTCATCAATGACCGACTGTATTTTAGCAAGTTCCTTGATCCCCAAACAGTCATTCTTCAGCAATCCCGTTTCATCAATGGAATACCCGTCCAGTTCCGATACCAGAATATCGTCTACCTTTTTAATGGGAGTAAAATCGAAACATTCCATATCCTCACCGTCCTTTGAGTTCGGTGTTACAATGATTGCCGAAGCGTGTACGGAAGCCGAACGCGGTTGCCCCATCAGTCCCCGTATGTCCTCGATCACCTGCGGGTAATCCTGTACGAACTTGTTTACTTTCTTATTGGTTGCCGCCAACATGAACAGGTCTGTCCAGCCCATATTGTCATCTTCGAAAATGGAGGTAATATAATTCACATAACTGACAGGGACTTTATATACCCTGCACACGTCTTTTATTGCAGCTTTCAGTTTCATTGTCGAGTAAGTTCCGGCAGAAAAGACACGCTGTTTTCCGTTCATATTATAACGATGCTCCAGGTATTCCTTAACTTCTTGACGCCTGTTCGAAGCAAAGTCGGTATCTATATCAGGAAGACTTCCGCCGTCTCCCTGCCTGAACCCGCTACCGGTCAGGCAATCCAAAGCCTGAACCGGTATCTGTATCTGTTTAAATTCCACACTCTCAACAACCATAAACCGTTTCATTAAGTGTCCATACCAAATCCCTGTTATCAAAGATGATGTCATCGCCCAGCTTCAACTCGTCAGCATAAACTATCATACTGTGCCCTTCCCGCATCACCCGGAACTTGGCATCCTTGTCAAAGACATACTCTTTACCATTGGCTAAGGTGACATGCACGATTTTTGTGGATTCCAGCCCGCCAACAATGATCGTTACCTCATCCGGATAAAGCCCCGCACGTTCGGGCAGCAGGAAACGCTCGAAAATCAAATCGTACTTAATCGGGTCAATGAGTGTGATACCCAGCAGATAGAGTACCAGTGAACCACCAGCCGAACCACGGCCACAGCCCACAAGAATACCGTTCTCCCGTGCCCAGTTCACCGTATCATACTGATTCAGAATATAATCCACATTATTGGTGGATTCAAGGATATATACCTCGTAGTCCAGCCGTTTGCGATACTCATCCTCATGTCCGGCAGGGACCAACTTCCTGAACCCTTCCTCCAGCAACTCCAGAAACATCCGGCGCCTGTTACCGTACCTCTGTTTTTCCTTGTCAGTCATATCATACTGCGGCATGAAGTTCCTGTCCGTCTCGTATCGGGCAACCGCCCCTTCGGCAATCTCAACCGTATGGGCGCACATCCTTCTGAACAGACTGTCCAGTTTCCATTTATTCCCGTCAAAGAGAGAAGCAAACAGTGCGTAGTGTTCGTCTATATCCTTGAAATACTGATCGTCACTTTGCCGGTGGGCCGCTCCGGTAGCTATCTTATTCAGGATAATCTTGTTGCGTGCATCGTCCTTGTCCAGATAATACGTGTCACAAAGCAGAATGGGTTCAATCTGAAATGAGCCTGTCTGTATGTCATAAAAATTATCAAAAAAGAACTTGGTAGCTTCCAGGACTTCCACGTCGATACGTTCAGCCTTGTATTCGTTCAGGTCCACCTGATAGAATACCTTTTCAAATGCAATCCCCATCGCTCCCAGGATATGCGGGTTCTTCTTTATCCAGTAGGAAGCAAGCTTTCCCAGCACCAGCACATTGCCTTCCCCGTGCGTGAGCAGTCCCTGAAGCGATAGCGCCCGGTTATCCGAGTCCACCATGATTTCCTTCTGGATGCGCAACAGGTTCCTCATTCCCCGCTGTGTCTGTGCATAGACTTTCATCCCTATCTTTTCCCCTTCGTATTCCATTTCCAGCGTATATCCGAATACATGCTTCATTCCCTGTGCCGCACATTCTTTCTGAAGATTAAGCGTAGCCGCCATTGTATTTCTGTCACAGATACCCAGTGCCGTATGCCCCAGATACTTCGCTTTCCGCACCCAGCCGGCAATACTTCCGCTGCCGTTGAGCAACTCAAAAGGTGTATGCACGCCCAGGTTCACGAACGGCACCTGCACCTTACAAGGGCGGCGTACTCCCGCATACTTGAGGATATTAAACCGAAACCCTTCGGTCAGGTTATAATAATACCAGTTGTCCCCGAAGAGGAACGCCACATGGAATATCCCCTCGGCAACCAGTACCTCCGGATTCTCCATCAGGTTAAACTGAAGATGTTCCCCCGTGCCCCGGAACACTGATCTCACCCACGTCAGGTCAGCCACATAGAGCTTTCCCAATCCTTCCATTTCCACCACTTCATTATCAATCTGCCTAAACGAAATTTTGTTGGCTTCCAACCATACGATCAATTCTTTCATTCTTGAACTTTTAAAAGTCTATACTCGGCGGGAGTCCTCAACCGGTAAGAGAATATGCCGTATATCTCTTCAATCCCGAGGTCTTCCCAATCTTTTCCTGCATCTGGTATGTCGGCAATAAATACCCGGAAGTAAGCGTTCAATTCACCGGCTGTCTTCTTTATGGCTTCAACAGCGTCTCCATCGTAACCTAATATTACGGTCTTTACCCCTTTGCATTGCAGCTTGTAAATCTGAGTGCGGGATATCTTCTTTCCGAAGGTGGCGACCGCGGCCACATATTCATTATCATAGATTTCCAGTTTTCTTGTTAATGCTATCACGTCGAATATCCCCTCCGTGATAATTACCGTATCCGTAACGCCTTCAATTACCGCATCATAGTTGTATAATAGCTTTACAAAGTCGTTCTCCGTAGAGTTCCTGAAGCGCAGTATCCGGTATCCGCCCTTGCGCCTTACCTGGCTGTTGTGCCTGTCTATCTCATCCTTGCTCCGGGTGTGGCGTGAGACGTAACCCACCACATCGCCCTCATCAATAATGGGAAAGACGACATAATCATCGTAGCGGAAGTTCAGCCCCTTTGTCGTTCCCACCGGAAAATACTCGTAGTCGTCAAAGGTGAATCCGCGGAATTTCAGGTAAGGGTGGGCAAAGCATCTCCGGTAAAACTCCGGCAATTCCACTACACCCAGCGTGTCGGCTATTTCTTCACCTTCGTCCAGCGGGAACAACAGGTTCGTATCCAGCCGGGCGTTAATGTCAGCCGTTGGAGCCACCATCAGGTCCGGCCTACCTATAAAGTCCAGTAATGCTTCCAGCGTGCAGGTCGAACATCCGCAACTGAAACAGTGCGACATGAACGGCTTCTTCCGCAGTGTTTCTTTGCCTACATAGACGCCGTACTTTCCTTCTTTCCCACAACGGGGACACCGGGCTATCAGGTTCTTTCCCGCACCGTCCGCCTTTGCATCCAGTTCCCTGGTAATCTCCCGGATGAGAAATTCCGTATCATTTGAGGACAGTGCCATTGTTCAGTTACCTTTTCAAGTTCATACTCCGCCGTGCGTCATAGAATACCTCGTTGTCATAGTCCGTGGCTATCTTCACCGTTTCCCCCTTCTTGAAGAACCGGGCTTTGGCGACATGCAGGCGCATCACGTTCTCTTTTCTTTCCGCCGAGGACTGGTTCATGGATACCAGATGCGTACAGGGACGTGCAAGCCCTTTGCTTTCCGAGCAGTTGTATTCTGTGAGCACGTTTTTCTCGTCATTCAGCCAGTCCCTGTTCTCAATCGTCGCCTGGTACGTTACCACCATCCAGACCTTTTCGTCCGCCGCCAGATCCTTGAGGTCGTTTGCCACGGCGATGCGTTTGCTCCGTTCGTGGTCTTCGCCCCAGTTTCTCCGGCTGGCATCCGTCAACAAGTCCATCGAGTCAATGATTACAATGTCCGGTGAACGGGCATTGAGTTTCCTGTACTCTGCAATCCCGTTCTTGATATCCAGCGTGGAGATTCTACTATTGAACCGTGGGAAGGAACGGACGGTGATGCTTCCCTTATAAGCCGCCACTTGCTGCTCGAAGTGTTTCATCTCAGCATCCGATATCCTGCCGCGTTCATAGTAGAAAGCGTTCTTGCTGATAAGCCCTCCCGAGTATGCGTCCAGCGCCTCTTCCTCGCTGCCTTCCAGTTGAAAGTGAAGCACATGTAAGCCGTCGTCAATATTGGCACGGATACCTATATGCTTGGCAAGATGCGACTTCCCCACGCCGGTGCTGGCAAGGAAACATGTCAGTTGCCCCCGCAGGTTCCTGCCACTGTTCATCACATCCAAATCCGGAATATAGAACCGGGTAACGGGAGCCAGCGGAGAGTTCTGGTTGTCAATGTCCTTCTGCCGGTTCTGATAGAAACGTTGTGTAAATGTCTCCGCCACATTGACGAAAGCGGTGGCTTTGAGTGTAAAACCCGACAACCACTCCGCATACTCCTTCAGCTTCCCCTCTGCCTCTGCCTGTCTGTTCAGGTTATACAGCTTGCCTACTTCCGAGTAAGTCATCTGCAAACGTACCCCCTTGATATAGGCTTCCAGCATATCCAGCAATACTTCCGAGTTCTTCTCACCCTCGCTTTCCTGAAAGGTATTCACCAGTTCCATCGTATCGTAGTCGCCGTTGAAAAGCTGGCTTAGCACCGCATAGGATGGCGGTTCCTTATAGTTCCGGTAATGGGTGGAAATGGCAAGGAGTATTTTCTGGAACGCCCTGTCCGGCAAGTATTCTTTCTTCACGTGCCTTGCCACCACTCCGCAGATCATCTCTGAGTGTAGGGCGGTAGCGAACAGTTCGTAAAGGAACTCCACGGACATCGGGTTCATTCCGTCCTTCATCATTTCAGGGACGCTTTAAATTCTTCCACACGGATACGGTAAAGTTCCGGATAAGCAGTACGGGTTCTTTGCTCACAGGCGGCGGCTTTCGGGCAGTTTGCACAAACAGGAGAGAAAGGCGTCCACAGAAGCGTAGAAGCGCCGCAGATGTAATATCCTAACGCTGCCCCCACTAGCCTTTTCTTCGTCCTGTCTTCATACCGTGGATAGATAAACTTTGCTTGCGGATGGAAGGTGTGGTCACGGATGAGTTCGCACAGCAACTCCCGGCTTAACTCATTTCTGCATAACCACTTGTCCTCGTAATAGCGTACTTCCCGTTTGGATTCGGCATAACGTCTGAGTGCCCTTTTCCCGAAAGAATGGGTCACCCTCCAGCGGTTCTTATATTCCTTCCCGAAGTTGGACAGGGCATACACCTGGCAGACGCAGAAGTCCACCATGCGCTCCGCGTCCGGCTGCCCGGAACTTTCCAGAGAGCGGAGGCAGGAAGCCACAGTCCGCCGGGAAGCGGTGCCTGCCGGGAAAGCAAAGCCGGGATACACCCGGTTCATCAGGAAGGCGAACACCTTTATTATCTCTTTAGTTTTCTTTTCGTTTTCCATCTCTTGTAAGCCTTTCTTTGAGTTTCTTCTTTGCCAGGAAAATCCGGCTTTTGGTCGTTTCGAGATTCCTGGTTTTAAGGCATCCCCTCTGGTAGAGTATTTCCATGATTTCCTCCAACTTATACCCTCCCATTTGCAGCAGGAGGGCTTCGCGGTAGTTGCGCCCGATCTGTTCCAGGGCTTCCAGGATTTCATCGCTGAACAGTTCCCGATAGTTTTCAGGCGTCACTTCTACCGTGCAGGGTTTATCGGGAAGCTGTTCCATCCTCATCGCCCCCACATCCCCTTCACGGGTGAACCGGCTGTTCTTCCGTTCCAGATCTGCCAGCATCCTGACGGTGATCGCGTAAATCCATGTCTTCACTTCCCTTTTGGGGTCATAAGAACTGACATACCTGAAGAAGTTTATCAGCACTTCATTGTAGTTGTCATCAATATTCTCCTTGTCACGGGTATACTTGATGCAAATGTGGTAGATCAGGTTCCGGTACGGGTAGACGTACTTGTGGAACAGGACCGTGCGGGTGCGTACGGACTCTTCATCCGTCAGGTAAGGCGAACTATTTGCCTTCCTCATCGTGACAGCCGCTAAGTTTCAGAATATAATCTGTAGCTGTCAATTCATTGAAATAAAGGTTGTTCTGCATGGGCATCCAGGTTTAGTTGATACGGTATTTGCTGATGTAATAGTAGTATAGCCAGGCGGCGTCCGCCTCGTTGTCATCCAGCGGCTGTCGGTTGAAACGCTGCACGTAAGCCTGCACCATCTCCTGTTTCCCGGCATTCCCGTTGCCCGTGGCAAACTTTTTGAGTACCTTCGGGTTGATGAACTCCGGTTCGGGCAGGTTCAGCTCGTCGCAGACGCAGAGCAATACGCCCCGGAACTCCGATAGCTTGCGCATGTCGAAGAAGTGCTTGTTTACCGACACGTCTTCGGTCACAATCCGGCGTATACCGTGTTTGACAATAAAGTCCGTCAGGGTATTCTTCAGGGCGAGGTGTTGCTTGTTGTCGTTCCGGTGCTTGCCTTCGGTGAAGTTCCACGTGCCGGATTCATGTACGCTGTAATAGCCGCAAAAGGTAGCCATGTCAAGAGCCAGTATATGCTCCCGCCTCAGCTCTTCGTCTTTTGTTTTTTCTTTTTTCATAGTGGTTATTGGTTTGGGTGATTGATATAGGATTTACCATCCTGTTTGTTGATTATGAGTTTGTAAGGGTAGCTTTCGCTGATGTTCCCGTGGGAGACGACCAGTGCGGTGATGCCGGACTTGTTCAGGGCTCCGAACATGCTTGCCAGCCCGTCCTCATCCACAGGGGAGAGAATCTCATCCAGTACGATCAGGCTCAGCCCTTTGTCCCCCTCGCAGTTCCCGTTCACCAGTTTCTGCATGGCAAGGATCGTGGCAAGGTTCACCCGGCACTTTTCCCCCTCTGAGAACTTGTCGAAAGAGCCGCAATCCATGCCGGAGCGCAACAAGCTGACCGATATTTTCTCGCGTACCTTTCCCGATTTCAGGGTCGTGAAACCGGAGAGTTGCAGACGGATGTCACTACCGATGCCCTTCAAGAACTCGTTCGTAACTTTTGCCAGCGCTACGATCTTCGTATTGGCAAGGTATGACTTGAACTGTGAAAAGACTTCCGCCTGGCGCATCAGTTCTCCCGCCTGTTTTTCCAGTTTCTCCTTTCCGGCGACTGATGCCGATGACCGCTTCCGGTACTCTTTGAGTGAGGCTTTCAGGGAGACGATAATATCACCATCCGATGATTCCTTCAATTCCTTCATCGTATTTTCGAGCACCTGGGTGGCACTTTGAGCCGCTTTGATATCCTCCCCACAACTACCGATATTCCGCCTGATACGTTTATAGGCATCGTCCAGAAGTGAGAACGCCTCGTCAAAAAGCTTGCGTCTAATACCGTCCAGTTCTGTTTGCACGGAACTTATCAGGCGAATTGCCCGTTCCTTGCCCTGGCCGGCTTCTTCCTGCAATCCGATGGCGGTCCGTCCTGACTTTTCCGCTTGCTGAAGCTTTTCCTCCCAGGAAGTGTTTTGTGCGGTAAGGATACGTTTTTTTGTACGGATATCCTTCTCTGATTTTTCAATGCTTTCCGCTTGTTTACGGCAATCCGTCAGCAGGTTGTCCAGTTTTCCCTTTTCTGTTTCGTTATCTTCCACCTGTTTGCAGGCAGCCTGTACATCGAAGTTTTCATCTGATAAAATAAATGGGTGCTGACAGGCCGGACAAATGATTGTCCCCGCTAGCTTGTTCTTCAGGTTTTCGATGGCGGATATAAGAGTAGCCCTTTGCCCGCCCAGTTCTGTGATACGGCTGGTAAGAGCTGTTATATCATTATCCATGCGCTCCAGTTCTGCATCGTATCCGTCCGATTTTACTTTATAGTTTTCAAAGAAGACACGGTATTCTTCCAGCAGGGAACTACGCATCTGTGTTACTTCTTGCAGTTTCTTTTCCGCTTCCTCCAAAGCCGTGTCCCAAACAGAAAGCTCCCCATTTAGTTTTTCAATCCTGCCTTTCTTGTCCGTGACTATCCCGTTCCAGTCTGATAATGAACCGCATTGCAGGGGAGAGAGCAGAGCGGTGACTTCTTTCAGGCACTCCCCGATGGAAGATTTACCGTTTTCCAGTTCCTGCATCTGTTTGTCCGCTTTTTCAATCTCCTGATAGGAAGCTTTCAGGACTTCCATCTCTTCGTTACAATCCCGTATCAGGGAACGTTTCCCGGCGATGCTCTTTTCCATATCCGCCAGTCTTTGGGCTTTTGTATGTGCTTTTTCCCTGACCGAATCCTCTTCTTTCTGAATCTGTTCAGCTAGCATTTCAATGCGCCCGTCCAGTCCGGCAACTTCCAGTTCCGCTTTGCGCAACGCTTCATCCATCGGCTTCTTATCTTCCAGTACCTTCTCCATGGCTATATCCACAAGGTTGGCATTGGAAAAGCGGTTGATGATTTCCTTTTTATCCTTGTCGGAAGAAGAAAGGAAGTCTTGGTACTTGTGTCTGGAAAGGAGAAAGTTGTTATAGAGTTCATCTTTGGTAATACCTAATTTTTCAAGGATATACTTGTTATAGGTATCTATGCCGGTGCATACCGCTTCATCTGTCGTTACAGTCTTGCCTTCGTGTTCAATCCGGCATTCTACCGTGGAACCGCCTTTACGCAGGATACGGCGCAGGATGGTAAAAACCTCATCCGAGGTGTCATTGAAGAACTCCAGTTGAATGCTGCACGCGTCGGCGGCATCATTAATAATCTCTTCGTTCGTCACCTTTCGCAACGGACTGCCCGTGATACCGGTAGCGATGCACTCTATCAATGCGGACTTGCCCGAACCGTTGGAGCCTTGGCCGTCATTGTCCAGATTGTTGCCGAATACTAATGTAGTGACGTCTTGGTTGAGTACGTAATGCAGGTTACTGAACGAGCAGATATTCTCTGCGGTGATCTTATTTAGTTTCCACATGATATATCCGGTTTAAGGTAAGACAATCCCAGACAATCACAGATTCCTTTCTCCGTGCAGAATTGGCGGTAGTTATCGCGTATCTTCCCGCCGTCGAACTTCTCCAGTACTCCCGAATCGGCAGACCGGACGGCTTGCAACTCTGCGACAACGACTTCCACCTTGCTCGCTCCGGCTTCCAGTAGCTTGTTTCTATCAATGGCGGCTGCATCGGCGAGAGAAGAGTGGACACGTACCTTCACCTTGTACCTGCCGTCTTCCCTGAGTTCTTCCAGTTGGTCCCTCAAGTGAATGCCTACCTTGTCATCCGGGACATCAAGCACCATATAGCGCTGGTTGGCACGGTTCTTTATAAACTCGGTCGTACCATCGGCATAAAGAACAGTATAGCCTTTTTCCTCGTCTTCACCGAAGTTATGCTGGCGTGCCGAGCCGATGTACTCGATATTGGGAGCCACTTTGCAACGGTTGTGGTAATGACCTGCAAATACCTTGTCAAAGTCACCGAAGATATTTGCTGGCAGTTCATTTTCGGCGGGACGTGAAAGTGCGCCATTGACACCTTCATGGATATAGAGGTGGTTAAGCTTGCCGGTGCTTACCTCATTTAGAATGACTTCATTCAGCTTCTCCATAAAACTTCCGTCTTCCGGAAAGTACGGAATGACATGGAGCATGAAGTTCCACTCCGGGTTAGAAAGGGTATGGTATTCGTCAATCACCAGCACATTGTCGTGTTGGTCGAAAACATGGCAGTAACCGCGAACGGCTTCCTGATTCACTAAATCATGGTTACCATTGGCAAGAATGACATCTATGTTCATGTCCCGGGCAGCCAGCAAGGCATCATGTACGGCCAGCAGCACATCCAACGTCTGTGACGAGCGTGAAAAGAATAAATCTCCGCCCAGTACCATGGTATGAATGTCCAGATGCTTGCAGTGTGAGAGCGCTTCGTTCCAGTTTAGGAAAAAATCGGGGATATTGTCTTTGGATATATGTATGTCGTTGAGCAACAACATACAGGGTTGATGTTGATTCATAAGGGTATAAGTTAGGAAGGGAAAGGCATTTGCCTCTCCCTTACAGATGGGTGCTTTATGAAAAATTATCGCTTATCTCCTGCGTCTGGGCGTAGGTTCTTCAGACGCTGCCGCTTCAGGTGCGGCGGATTCTTCAACCGGCGTTTCTTCCGGTTCCGGTTCTTCCCCCGCTCCCTGCATCTCCTTCTCGATCATCTCCAGCAGTGCCGCGTTGGTAGTGGTGCGGGTCACCCGGATATCCAGTTTCTCCTGTTCGATAAAGGTACGTATCATCCCGCGCAGTTCCTGTCCCTCTTCGGTCTTGTCACCCAGCGACCGGTCTTGCAGTGCATCAAAACGGTCGAACAGCATGTCAAGGGACAACGCTCCGCTTTCCTCATTTTCTTTAGCGTCCTTGTTACGCTTGTCAAAGGAGAACGAGCTGGTATCCGTCTTGGGAATCGCTTTCTCCAGCCTGGCAATGGCTTCCTTCATCTCGTCAGTATCCATCACCTGCAATCCGTACTTGACGTCGCATTGTTTCAGAAACTCGATGGTAGCACCGAACTGGTAACGGGTGTAACGCACCACCGCCTCCGACAGGCGCGGGGTGTTCATGAGCGCGGTCAGTTCCTCGATGGATAGCTCGTCAGTGTCGGATTCGTTGTCAATGGAAATAACATACTCGGTCTTCTGGCCGTTCTTCTTCTTTTCGATCTCCACCGGATAGGCGTCCTTTATCGAAGAGATGGGGCACGGGTGGCACGGGTTCTTGGCCAGCTTCTTCTGCCACAGCTTGAACTTGCGGTCATCCAGTTCCTTGTACTGCGAATGGCTCAGGGTGAGCAACTGCACCCCTTTGGCGCGTTCGTTCAGGTCAAAGATGTAGGCGCAATGCGCGTAGGAGTACTTCAGTCCTCCGCCATAATTGCCGCCCGCGATCTTCTCGGCCAGCTTCTCGTCGCCCGCTTCCTTAGCTGCCGCCACCGCCGCTTTCCGGTAAGTGTCGATGATGTCAACCGGAAGTCCCGCATCGGTGGCGCGTACCGCATTGACATAAACGGACTGGGCTTTGCCTGACGAAGAGGGCTTCTCAATCTCAAGCAGCATCTGGTGTACCGGGCACTCATAGCTCTTGCGGTCAATGCTTCCGTCCGCTGACGGGATGGCCGGGAGTATGCGCAGCCTGTAGGTGCCGAGCTTGTCAAGTTTAAAAAACTCCGTTTTGGAAAATCCTTTGTTTTCTTCCGCAGTTCGTATCTGCGCTTCCTGGTAACTCTCCTGTGCGGCTGAGAATAGGTTCATCAGCTCACCGGCAGGCACAACTGTGGCTGTGCCGTTGTTTCTTTCTTCCTGCATAAAAGCATGTTTTAGAAAAAGACCGAAGAATCGGAAAATGATGCATGGCTGTTTCGGTTCATATACATGCCGCATCTCAATTTACAATATGGTGGGCAATGGGGAAAGTGAAGTAATTCTTCCGCCCGGAATTACCCGGCAATCAATTAATTTCCGGCAAAGATAACAGGTTATTTCTTACGCTCCAAGAGTCTTAAAATAAATTTTCAAATATGGAATTCAACCCGTTGAACCATATATATTTATATATCACTTCCCGAATCTTTTTTAAATACATTATTAAAAACCTGTTCTTGGAGAATCTTTATTTTCTTCCGGTTTCCCGCAATGAACGCCTCCATCTTCTTCCTGCGTACCGACTCGTAATACGCCTTCCGTTCCTGGGTGAGAATCTTGCCTCTTTTGCAGCAAAGCCCGTCGGCAATGTACGCGCTCATACAACGCCGGAATTTGGGCTTCTTGTAGGTCGGGTCCCCGGATGCCCTGCACACCAGTTCCACTACCTCGGCTGCGGGATGGAAGCGTCTGGGGTTCTTGTACTTGTCTTGCAGGATGTCATATACGACGGGCATCTCATATTTGAGAAGGAACCCCAGTGGCGTCTGTTCAAAGGGGAATTTCTTACGGGTTCCCTTGGGGCGCCCGTCGGCGAACGCCCTTTTTTCCCGTGTCGGTACGAATTTTGTCTGCCGGCTGCCGTATTTCCTCTTCGCTCTGGTCATTGTTCTGTTGGGGGATCGGTTCTACTTCGCTTGCTCTCACACTTTGGGGACGATAAGTCATCCGGGAGATTTCCCGGCGGCTGTCCAAATCCCTTTGGATATTGATTTTCTTCATAATTAGTTAGGCTATTAGTTATACCATGTATGTAAAGTTCATGTCGGTGTCCACGTTGTACCACCCGCTTTCAAAGATTCGGATGTTCCGGCTTCCGCCGCTCAGGATAAAGGTAGTGCCCCTATTGTACTTCGCGTCATCGTTCCAGTCGCAGAGTGTCGTTCTTACTCCGTAGCGGGGTGCGGAAATCCCGTTTGGAAGCACAGCGACCGTTCCTCCCCAGTGGCTACCGTCCCGCCGGGCCGTGTTGATGACACCCTGTATGGACACGATGTTTCCGATCTGCCGCACGAACAGCCGGCTGGTATCCGTTCCGTTGCCGGAGTTCGCCATCCGCATCCACCCCGTGTCTGCAATCTTTGTCTGGTATTCCGGGGCGTATGCGGCTCCCAGTGCGTTGCATACCTGTTTTTTTGCAGCCGTATCAGGCAGTGAAAGGTCGGATAGTTTGCCGTCCTTTCTCAGGTAAATACCGCTGACATCGGCTTTCGAGAGTACATCCAGCTTGTCCCGTAGCATCTTCTGCGCGTCGGCAACCTTCTTTCCTTGTCCGACAAGATAATTGATATAGTCCTGAAAGAGCGAGGCGATTGCCGTATACTTTGTATCGGTTTGGCTTTGGGAGTAAACATTGATATTGGCGGCAACGCGTTTCTTCTCTTCCTCCGTATATCCGGCAAGCATCCGGTCGGCTTTCTTTGCCAACTCTTTCCTTATGTGGGAAAGAAGCACGTAACCTTCCACTTCCGCATGTGAAACGTCGTCGTTATCTACGTAGGCAAAGCTGCCTGTCTTGATTCCTTCCAGTTTTTGCTTCATGGTTTCAGTAAAGACTACACCTGTATAGGCATTTTCCGTGCCTAACTTTCCGGCAAGCAGCTTGTCCACTTCCGTAATTGAATAGACGCTGATGTTCCTGCGGGTGGCTACCTTGTCGGCCAGGTCGGAAAGGTTGTTTGCCTTGGTTAGTTTCAAGGCTCCTGTTCCTTTCTTCTCCGCATCCAGATTGTCACGAACCGTCGCTTGCTTTTGGGCTTTCAGGGCTGCCGCCTCTTCCGCCGTGAGTCCGTTTACTTCGTCGGCGGTTAGAGACACGAGCTCTTGCAGGTTGCCGGATACTTTCAGAAACAGGGAGTCTGTTTCCTTCTGGGAATAGATGTCCAGCGAAGTGCGTGCAATCTTTTTGTCGGGCAAATCGGAAAGGTTGGAGGAAGCCGTCAGTTTCTTTGCCAGCGCCTCTTTCACTTGCGTGGCGGTAACAAACCCTTCGCCTCCGGTCTGGATTTCACCGGTGGAGATGTCATCAAGCTTCTTCCTGTAATTCGTGGTAAAGTCTTCCGTGGAGAGCTGTTTGCCCTTCACTGTATTTACTTTCCCCGATAAGGCATCCGTAAAGCTTTTCTGATTGATATAGATGTCTTTCAGGCTGGTGCCGCTCACTTTCAAATCTCCGGCAATGTTTACGGATTCTTTAGGGGAAAGCTCAATGTTTCCGATAGCATTGTTAAGGGAAAAGTCTGCGCTTTGGCTTGAAGTGAATCCGATAGACGCCTTTTCCACGCCTTCGGTATCCGTGTAAGATAATGATTTTGATTCTGCGGAAGCGATGGTTATAGAGTTGTCGGCCACGATAAAAGTTCCGTTGACAAGTACTTCCTTGGCCTTTCCTTTGACATGGAGCAAAGGTGTGGTTGTCTGTTTACCGTCAAACACCCGGAAATCACGGAAAGTACTTGTCCCGTCATTCAAGTGAACGGCATTGATATCTATCGAACCTTCGTCCGTGGTATCCGTGACATTGACAATGGAGTTCTTTTCAATCAGCAGCGAGCCGATGCGTGAGCTGGTACAAGAGGCATAGGTATAGGCTATGCCGTTTTCATCTATTCGTGCCAGTTCGTTTCCACCCTTTAGAAATGAAACGCTACCATCAGTCGAAATACAAATCTCACTGATGAGCAAGCCATTCAGGTAAGAACCGAAGGAAGCCGTCCCGTTTTGTTTGACCAGCCCTTTAAGGGAGTATCCCGAAGGGGCAACAACCGCTACGGCGGTCTTGGATTCCAGACCTTGTTCGGTAGTTAGCTTTCCGGTGACAACCAGTTCTTTCTTGATGGTCTGTTTGCTGAAAGGAGTATCCAGCAGGACGGCATAATGTCCGAAGAACTTGTCCAAAAAGCGGGGCGCATAGGTTTTGGTGATTTCAATAAGGCAGGGAACTTTGCCCGTCAGGGTATCCTTTACGGAAGGAAGGACGCTACTGCCTGCGCACAGGTAATTCTCACGTCCTTTCTTGTTCACGTCCCCGGCATAGACCACCGTGTCGGTACCGTTTTTCTCGTAGATATAATAAGGGAAAGTTGCTGAGTGGCACCCTTCAAAGTAGCGGACTTTGCCGTTGATCCAGACATAGCCGGACGAGATGGCATTGCCCGTTATCTCGCATCCGGAGATGATAAAGTCCTCGCAGGCGTTGAAGATCGCCGTCATGGAAAGGGCGAGCTCCTGAAGGTTCAGGATGTCATCCACGTAGGTGTATCTTCCGCCCGTGTCTGCAATGTATTCTTTCATGGTATCAGGGTAAGGTTGGTTAGGTGTTTTTAGTTTGGTCTATTTTTATCAGGTAAGTCTTGCCGGCCACTTTATAGGTGTTGATAACAAAAGAGAGCATATAGACGAACTCTTTTTCAGTGATGTTTATTTCAGGAACGAGCACCATAAAGCTTACACGGTTGATCGCCTTCTCTTCTGCCAGAAAGTGAAACTCGCGGGGCTTCTCTTCAGGCTCCACGTCCGGTGTCACTTCTTCGAGGTTGTACCAAATGGTAAAGGGCTTGCCGTACGCGGAATCCTCGTGGTAGATGTCCACACCTAGTGAATCGCTCTGGGAAATCACGAGCCTTTCCCCGCTGTTTTTCAGGTACCGGGCAAATTTATGGTTCAGGTACCACTCGAAGTACATCACCTGGGAAGTCATGCGTGCCTCGATGTGTTTCTCTGCCGCAAAGGCGCGGAATTTCTCACTCAGGGAGTGCAGGGGGTAAACCAGGCATTGTAAAAAAAGGATGTACTTCCTGCCTGAAAGGTAATAAGGCACCAGCCTGTTCACCAGCTTGTCAGTTGATAGTTTATAACGGTTCTCTTTCATCCTTCAACGATTAGCCTGATTGCCTGCCGGAATGTTGGCAGTTCCTGTTCCTTGCCCGTGGCGGACGACTGTTTCATAAAACCGGACGATGTTTTGGTGATGCGATGCACTTTTCCGGGTGGCAACAGGTTTCCGTCCGCATCGTAAGAGGCGATAAAGATTCCCTGTTCAGGTGTCGCCCGTTCGTCAATATATACGTCCGTCACATGCTCGGTACTGCGAACCGCTTCAATAACCGAGGAAACATAAACGGACGAATCGAAAGGCATTCCCATGATATACCCGTTCAGTTTCTCTTCAATCTTGTCATAGATTTCGCTTTCCGGTATGGCACCATCGTAGTAAACAGTGATACGGGGAATAAGCACGTCCCCTTCACGGCTGATGACCTCGATACGTGTCCCGGCAAACTTCATCTTACCTATATAGGCATTGACCGGCACCATCTCCGAGGCGGGCAGCGGTTCCAGATGTCCCTTTTCTCCCGTAGCTACTTTCAGTATCAGTTTGCTGTCAAGGTTGGTATCATCCGTGCTTTCTATGTAGGATACCTGCGTGATGATGCGTTTCGTCTCGTCCACATTGGCATAACCGAACGCCAGCCCGTCTTCCCTGACTGATAACTCGTCACCCTTCTGGTACTGGAGAAGGGCGTTGGCGTAGAAGGTGGGCGTTCCGTTCACACGCAGATTAATAGCCGTAGAGATATCCACGGCAAACACATCGAGCAAGGTTTCAAAGCTGTGGATAGCGGCGGCCACCGTCCACGTAATCCCGTTCATGATGCTCATTTTGGAATCACTGGAGAACTCGCTTAGCTCCAACCGCTTGTTTCTCTCCGTAATGGCTTCGTTATAGATTTCCCGTATCGTCCGGCTCATAGGTATAAGTTTGGTTGTTAATAATAAATGTCCATGCGCCGCCCTCGTTCCAGGCGGGTTCATGGGTAAGCATCCAGACGGCTTCCATGCCCGATGCAATCAGGTAGTTGCCGTTACCGTCTTTCTCCGGCCTCCGGTAAGTGCCCGTCGGTGAAGTAGACAGGAGAACAGTCATATTCCGTCTGCCATAGTACTGTGCCACGAGTGCTTTCAGGTAGGTGTCAAGAACGGAAGGCTTTACTTTAGAGCCGGTTAAATCCAATCTCATTAGCCTTTTCAGTGGCAAAAGTGACAGAAGACTGCCCGTTTGTAGTCCGGTAAGGCAAAGCTCGTATGTGTTTTCTGCCAGTGACAGGAAGGAGATATCCAGTTCCATCCTTTCACAGGCAAACTTTTCAATACTGACCGGACGGAGCAGGTAAACGGATGATGCGCGCGAACGGCTTATGTCCAGCATCCTGAACTTTACCTCTCCATAGAAACTCATTCTGCGGACGGACGTGACCTTGTCATTAAAGTAATGCCGGAGCTCTTTCACCTCATCGGTCAGTATTACCGCTTCAATGTCCGTGTTGTCTCCCCAGTCAATTTCCAGTGTACCGTTGCCGCTCAATAACAGTAAGGCGGCTGTCTGTTTGTTGTCCACATACAACTCCATGAAACGCTCGCCGGCAGGTTCTTTGGGATAGACGTTTCTTTCCCCGTTTGCAGGCAGGAGGCTGTACATCCTGTTATAGGCGACAATATCGGGGCTGATAGTCAAGCCGTCGGTGTACTCCAGTTCTTCACCGCTTTTCAGGGTGTCATCCAAAGATAGCCCCGGATTGTTTATCATTAAGTCTACGATGCCTTCGACGCTTCCGTACAGGTGCATGGCAACGTCGTAAATATTCTGTCCGGCTGTTATTCTGTATTTTCCCATAGTATTGCTTTAGTCCGTTTGTTTTTCTTCCACATCCAGTAACAGTTCCCCTGTTTCAGAGTCCATATAGGCGTTTTTTATTATCATCCCGTCCGCTTCAAACTCCTGTTGCAACTTGCCCGGCAGGTTCGAGTTCTCAAAGTTCCCGTGCAGGTATTTGATAAGTCCTACACCCGTTGTCGGATGCTGGTAGAGGTTTCCGGCGGATGCTTTGAGCAGGAATACCTTTGTCTGCTCCAGCGAGGGTTTGATGATAAAATCCGTTTCGTAGGCGCTGTACAGTAACAGCTTCCCTTCATGCAGGATCAGGTTGAAGTGATTCGTTTCATTGACTGTGCGGAAGGCTGAAAGATAGACCGCCCCCAGTCCGGGAGAAAGTACCGTAAACCATGTACTGTTGTCGCTGCGGTTTCTCAGGTAGGATTCGTTTCCGTCCCCTTTTTCCAGGGCGAAGCGAATTTTCAGTTCTTTGTACTGCGGGATATACGGGATATGTACCCGGATGCCGTCCTGGTCGTTATACCGGCTCTCGAAGTTACCGGGCACGCGGATTTCTCCGTAAGCATATCTGTCAGTATCCGCTCCCAGATACTCAAAAGGATAAATGCGCTTGTCCGTCAGATTATCCGCCAGATTCACCTCCCCGCAGGAGGCGTCCATATTGATGTCTTGTCTTGTCATTGCTGATTAAAAAAGAAAAGGACGCCCCTCTGGTCAGGGGACGTCCTTCTCGGGTTATCAAAATCTTATGCTACAAGTGATTTCCGGCACTATTTTTCCGGTTCCTGAATGGCGTTATACAGTTTTTCAACCGTCTGCCACATATCATCCGGGAGATTCTGGTCGGAGATCTTCTCACAGGATGTTTTCAAGTACTGCATCTCGTCGGCTGAGAAGTCCGTCACCAGCGGGGTGTCTTTTTCCACGTCCCATTCGATGCGCTTGGTTTCCGCGTTTTCTTTGAGCCCTACGGCTGAACGTTCATCCTGCGTGATCTCAATCTTGCTCAGGATGCTTTTCTTTGTGTTGAAGTCTTTGAAACTGCCTTCTTTAGGAAGGAATGCCGGAATGTAAAGCCGGTCTTTGATTAGTAATTCCATAAGTTTGACTGTTGTTCTTTAAGTTGTTTTTCAAGGAATAGGGAAAGTAAGCCGAAGATGTTGTCACTCACTTTGCTTTTTCTGGACCTGTTCCTGTTTGATTTCCGCCATAAACCCTTCAAAGTCCTGGAAGTACGCCGATACGTCCTCTACCGAAAGGAAGCTACAGGAGAGGTTATGGTTCTCATAACTGATATTGCCCAGGTATTCTTCCTGCCCCTGGGCGGACGCAGGAGTCAGCACGTTGGCGGAGATACGGTTCAGGATTCCGTTGGACGCGCTCGTTTCCAACTGGTAGTAAGCGTTGGCTGTCAGTGCCGTCATGCTTTTGGTTACAACGATGTTTTTTATTTCCATAGATAGGTCATTTTCCATGAATAGGACTCTTGAAGGCAAAAAAGGTAAGTAAGGTCAATACCACTTGTTCCTGCCGTAGATAACAAAGTCGAAAGGGGAGCCGTCAGGCTTGCCGCTGCTTCCCACGTTCTGGATGACAAAGTAGGAGGACGCCCTTTCCAGCAACCGGAAGAAACCGTAATATCCCGTGCTTTGGCAACCTTGCGCGAATACGGTGTAATTCGTATGCCCCAGGTTGTGATAGAATTTATATTGGGCATTCCCCAGGTGATAGGATGATGTAACATTGCAGCCTTCACCCCATATTTTACTGAAGCCCGGACTGTTGCCGCTATTATATTTACAACCGATATACAGGACACCCGGCACACACCACCGCTCGCCTGCACGCTGTCCGAACTGTACTGGCCCATACGATTCAATGGCAAAGTTGGAACCGGCATTAGCGATAATAGAGAGGCCGACGGCTCCCGTGGCATAGGTCTGGATAAAAATGCCCTTGCGTGCCGAATCGGCACGCAGGGAAAGAAGTGCACTACCGCCGTTAATGGTCATGGAAGCGTTCCCCATCATGGATGAGAACTCGATGGAAGAATCCGCTGCCGTATTGACAAGTTTGTTACCGGAGATGGTAAAGCCGGCAATCACTCCCGAATTGGCGGTGATATTACCCCTGATTTCCACATTGCCTTTCGCGTCCCATTTGATGTTCTGGTTCGCCACATACCCCGAACCGTCGTTGTCGAATAGTATCTTCCCATAGCCGAACGTCGCCGAACCGTCCGCTTTGAGTCCCCAGTAGTCCTGTGTGCCATCATCGTTATAAATATATCCGCTGGAAGTGATATACACCCGGTGTCCCCCGGCGGGCGCACAGGCATAGATGGAGCCGGAGTTGATATTCCAGCCTCCGATCTTCCCGGCAACAGCCGTTATGCCCGTACGGTCGAGCGTCGCCTTCACATTGTTGCCCGCGTCCCTTACCGAGATGCTGCCGTTGTACGTGCTGCCGCCCACCACCAGCGCGCTGTCGATAAGTACCTGCCCCGCACGTACCGTTCCGGTATATACGCCGTTGGCATCGATGGTGGTGGTATATCTTTCACTGGAGGTCGTGTCAAATACGGTTGCGTATGCGACATGCCAGATAACGGGGGTTGCCGTGGTTCCCTGCGCTCCGTCCAGATAGAAGAAGTTCGTCGAAGAGAAGTTGGAGGTGCCGCACGTCACTTTATATATGTATTCTGCCCAGTCTCCCTTACCCGCATTGGGTGTCAGCCACTTGCTGCTGCCCGAAGCACCGATGGCGTTGCTCGCCCACTGGATGTTTCTTCCGACCGGTATTTTGGCTATAATCCTGACGATAAATACTTTCCGGTTGGAACAGGGGGTGCCAAAGTAAAAGCCGCCGATACCCGGTGTCGCGCTGCCGATGTTCTTGATTTCCAGTACCGTTTTGCTGTCATTGGGCGCACTGGAGAGTCCCGTCCGGACAATCGTTACCGTACCGTTTCCATTATTGTTATATACGTTGATGCCGTTATTGCCATTCCTGAACTCAGGGTCGCGGTACATCATCTTACCGAAAGCCATGGCCAGGGCCAGTTCCTTGGCCGCATTGGTTTTATTGGTCGCATCGGAAGCTGCCGCATCGACGGCTTCCGTTTTCTTGGTATCGGCGTAACTCTTCGCGGAGTTCAAGGCGTTGGTAGCCGCATTGGTCCAGTTCAGGGATACGGAAGAAGCGAAAGTAACGGCGCCCGCGGCGTTCCATGTTATACTACCGCCTGCTATTTGTCCCGAACCATCGTTATTTAATTTCCATTTTGTACCATTACTGATAGAGCCGTCACTGCTCAAATAGACATTATTCTTGTATATCTGTGTAGAATTAATCGTCCATCCGCCGATGGTTCCCCGTACAAATGTACAGGATAATCCGTTTATATAACCGGTATTGATGATGTTGGCTTTGATGCTTGCTGCGTCCAGTTTCGTGGAGGTGATGCTTCCGGCGGCTATCCTGTCGGCACTGAGTGTACCCGCAGTGATGCTGCCTGCATTGATGGCTACCGCATTAACCTGGTTTGCCGTAAGTGTCCCCGTATAGATGCCCGTTGATCCGATGTAAGTCAGGGGATGCGCTTTCAGGGTGGTATCGTTTCCTTGTGCCAGTCCGATAAAACGATGGCGGCGGATTTCCTCTTCCACGGCAGCCGTCAGGATACGGGGTGCAGGAGCGTTTGCCGTTGACGTGCCGCTTTGAAAGATACGGTCCGAGTTATACGCGATCTGGGGTGCGGGGGGAATGGGTGAAGGGCTGTATGTCGCACTCTCGATCGGCTGGTCGGAATACAGGTGGTAAACGGCTCCGCCATCGCCCCCGCCACGCAGGTAAACGGCGAACATACAGTAATTGCCGCAATAAGCGGCACCGGCAAACATACGTGAGTAGATTTCCGAGAGTTCATATATGTCCCATGAATAAGACGCGCCACCCCAGCCTCCGAAGTTCACTTTCAATAACAGGCTCAGGCCGCCCTTGTGTGTGGTGCTGTTGTTATCCCAGTCCGTTGGTGCCTGCTCGCTGTAGCTTCGCCGTATGAGGATATCCCTTTTTATCGTCTGGTCACCGCCTTTGAAGACAACAGGGTAATAGGTTCCTGAGCTACCGTTCACGACGATTTTCTTATAGTACCGGTAGCCATAGTTCGTTGTTTTGGAAGTTTCAATGTCGTTCTTCCATTGCAGGGAGACGGATGTCCCGAACGTCACCGCTCCCGCAGCGTTCCAACTGATATTTCCGTTTGCCACCTGCCCTGAACCGTCGTTATTGAACTTCCATTTGGTTGAGTTGGTAATGGAACCGTCACTTCCCAGATAGACACTATTCTTGTATATCTGAGTGGAGTTAATCCTCCATCCACCGATGGTTCCCCGTACAAATGTGCAGGATAGCCCGTTGATATAAGCGGTGTTGATGATGTTGGCTTTAATGCTCGCCGCATCCAGTTTGGCAGAAGTGATACTCCCGGTAGCTATCCTGTCCGCACTAAGGGCGCCTGTGGTAATGCTTCCGGCATCGATAGCCACCGCATTCACCTGTGTGGCAGTCAGTGTACCTGTATATATGCCCGTAGAAGAAATTTTAGTCAGTTTAGGAAATGAAGTGCCACCGAGTGCCGTAGTGATGGTGTTAATGGGGGTAGTCCAGTTTAAAATGACTGTAGCGCCGAACGTAACATTCCCCGCTGCGTCCCAACTGATGTTTCCACCCGCTACGGCACCCGCACCCGTTGCGTCCAGTCTCCATTTGAATCCTCTGATTCCGTTCGAGCCGATACAAACCGAACCCGAAGCTCCCGTATATGCTCCGGAAGTGTTGTTTTTGCTTCCACGGTAAACTGAGTCAGCATCCAGCGACCAGCCGCCGACTTTTCCTTTGGTAACGTTCAGCGTCAGGGCTTCGATGTTGCCTGCCGTTATTAGTGATGTTTTCAAGGCTGCTACGTTGATACGTGCCGCGTCAATGGTTCCGGCGGTAATCTGGGAAGCGTTGATACGGACGGCGTTCACCGTATTGGCAGAGAGCGTTCCCGTGAAGATACCCGTAGAGCCTATGTAGGTAAGTTTGGTCGCCCAGCCTTCCGTATTGGCCTTGTTAGTGATGGCATCGGCAACCGCCTTTGCATCCGTACCTGCCTTCCTGGCATCAGTGATACCGGTAAACAGGTCTTCGGGAGCAGGACTCCAGTCCACAGCCTTGCTGCCTTCAACCAGCATGGGAAGGGCACACCAGTATGTCCCTACGGTTTGGAAACCAAAGAGGACCACTGCGGACGTAGGCGTGATGTTTTCAAGGACGAAACGCTGCCATGCGGTTGTGATGTTCACCGTACGGATGCCCGAAATGCCGATACGTATTTTCATAACCGAAGCTACCGACCCTTTGACATACATGGAGAAACTTGCCGGGGCGCATACCCGACTGTTGATAGCCATAAAGTAAGTGCGCTGGCTGGCTGCGTTAGCGTCCGTACAGGCGGTATTCTGAATAACCTTCAGTGTCCTGTAATTATTGTAAAGAGTGGCCGTATCAATGGATATGCTTGTTCCTTCCGCTATTACGCCTGTCAGTGCAGCGGTAAAATTACTGTTACGGATATAGTTACGTCCGGCTATCCTGATAGCGCCCACTTTACCTGTGGCATCGGCGGCGGCAGCGGCAATGGCGGCATTCTTCGCGGCATCGGCTTTCGCCTGCGCCGTTGCCGCTGCGGAATTGATCGCTTCGGTCTTGGCGGTGTTGATGGCGTTCACCCAGTTCAGCGTTACTTCCGAGCCGAACTCTATCTTCCCGTTCGCCGGATTATAACGGATAAACTGGTTGCCCTTACCCAGCAATACACTTCCCGTAGTATCGATGGAGAATGTCTTGTAGCCGTCCTTGAACCCGTAGATACCGTTGATTGTCTCGGTGGAAACCGCTCCGGAAGCGTTTACGGTACTTAGCGGGAACTTGCCGATAGCAACGCCCGTTATCGTCCCATTCGCATTCTTCGTTCCGGCAAACAGTTTGGGAGTGATAACCGACTGGGAGCCTATCACCGTTTTGGCACTGTTCCAGTCGCTTACCCAGTCGAGCATATTGGAATCGACGCCTGCCGCGCCGGCCTTTGCCTTGGCATAGGAGAAGGTAATATTATATGTCTGTCCGGCAATTGTTACAGGAATGGTCACCAGCCCGCTGTCCGCCATCGTAGTCGTACCGGCGGCAACCGAATAGGTAACTGTCTTGTTCGTGTTGTTCACGGTGATGGCGGAGAACCCGGCAGGTTTGGTAACGGTGCCTATCGTAAAGTTCGTCAGGTTGTCGTCGCCCAGCGTCACCTTGATGGTGGAACTGAAAGTGACCGCCTGTGAGAGGGCGCCGTTATTGCTTGCCGGAAAGATGTATTCACCTACGGACTGGTGAACCGTGTAGGAGTCTTTTTGTACGAGGATGGTCGCCTGTCCCCGTGCGATCAGTTGTTTTTCCATTGGTTAAGGTTTGGTATTAAGGTAGAATAGGGAATAAACGGGAAAAGGCGGTATGATACCGCCTCTTAAAAAAACATCAAACTTCCATATAGCACCTATTTGGATATTTCACACATGAGAACACCCCTTCCCGTCACATCCGCCTTGGACACTGTTACGGACTTTCCGGTATAGGTCCTTACGACCGTTGTGCCTGCCGCGTTCCAGAGTTTCCAGGTATAGGTATATCCCGTTCCGGCACTGTCCAGTTCATCGCCGCCCCGGTACAGGATGGCTTTGGCATCCACATCATTGAGGTTGTTCTTGATGGTGAATCCTTTTTGACTGACGATATGCACCGTGATGGGGTCTGACATGTCAGAAAAGGAAATAATGTCGCAGACCACTTTATTGGCAGAAGCGTTGCCTGCGGAAGTGTCCGTGTCCTTGATGGCGCACTTGAACGTTTCGAAGTTCAGTACCGCGTCCGCAGTGATCGTAATCTCATTGGTCGTCCATCCGGCTGTAACGCCTTTAGGATTTGCTGATGTCAGGCAGGACCAGCTCACACCCAGCATGGAGTTGTAATACGGGCAGGAAACGGATGCTCCCGAAGCGGCTGCGGCGCTTAATGCGGAAGTCAGTGTCACGACTTTGGTGCTGGTATTTATAGCAGAAATGGTGTATTGCGCCGAGCCGACCGTTATCTTTCCACCCGCTTCCATATTGGCGATATTGGCAACCGTTATCGTGGTAGTCCCGGATGCCGCCGCTGCGGTAAGGGTGGTCGGCGCGAACACGGAGGAATCCTTGATACCCCAGGCATAGGTGATATTCGTATTGTCGATGGTCGCCCCGCGCCACAGGTCACAATGCGCTTTGAGGGTGGCCACTTCATCGTTACGGAAAACCACGCCACCGGGTGCATAAGCCACCGCCACGATGGTCGCGCCCGCGTTCAGGTGCTGCGTGAACTGGATATCCGAACGGAAAGGAATCTCCAGCCCGTTGGCGTCTATGTAAACGGCCTCAAAGGAATAGCGCACTTGCGGGACACTCACACTCATGTGGTTCGTCTTGACGGTCAGCGCATATTTGGCGGATGCCGCCCCAATCGTACATCCGTCCGCACCCGTGGATATTGCCGTACCGTTTTTGTACCATTTGGCGGAGCCGGATTTTACACCGGGAGTCAGGACCGCCGCATTTCCTACGGTTGTAATCTGGTCGGCGGCACCCTTGCCGCTGACAAATAAGGAAGGGGTCAGCACCAGGTACGGGGATGCCGTCCAGTTCGGGGCAAAAACACCCGTGTCCTTGTTAAAAACTTGTGTGAGGGGCTGGTTGGAGCCGACAAACGCCTGGAGGGAGACGGCATCGTTCTGGTCGATGATGGTGACCTGTCCCCTTGCTACTTTAATGGCCATAGTTGATTTTGGTTTAAATTATTGGGTTGAAATAGTTACTTCACAGTTAAATACCGCCTTGCGATAGACATCCTCACCGGTTATCTCCAGTGTTTTTCCCGTATGGGTAACAGCGTTCCAACGGGCATCATCCGCAGCATTGTCGCTGACACGTATCCATAGGAAGTTCTTTCCCGGTATCCGTTCCGTAATGTCCTCGCCTCCTTTGAGTACGCGGGCGGACAAGGTGGTGGAAATAACACCGTTACGGAATACGTTCCCACCAGTGGAAGCGATATAGACGGAATAGTTGTCGGCACCGTCGTATTGTTTAGAAATGGTGCAGGTATCAATATACTCGGATTCATCCAGTACAGCAATGTATCTAAGGGTCAATACATCCCTGTCTTCCCAAAAATGTGAAGTGGGTAGTAATTTAAGATAGTCCGAATTAGTTCCCGGTATGTCCTTCCAGTTCCCCTCACTTCCCATGTACTGCCATTTCCTTGCTGTGGCCGTGAAGTTATATTCGGTGGCAAAGAGAGTGATTTCCTTGGGTTCGCAGGCATCTTTCTGAAGGGCATCCGCGTAATGGAAGAGATTCGTCCCGGTGATTGTTACATATTTGGTAAGCAGGTTCTCTTTTGCCTGGTCGTCGAAATCTTCCCAACGGATGGTAACATCCTGTAAAGTGATGGTATCCTTAGTCCATTTGAACCGCCCTTCCGCAAAATAGCCCGTACCGTCGGGATTAATAACGAATGAACCGTCACCGGCGGAGATGGAGCCGTCCGCATTGAGTTTAAGGAGCGGGTTCTGAATCGTACCGCCGATGCCGCCCCTTGCAAACCATGCCCCGTACTCGTCCGTATCCGCCAGCTTGCCGTCCGTTGCCTGATAGAGCGTTGCCTGTTCCCCCTTTTCAAGCTGGGCGCAGCAGAACATAGCTCCGGTGGTGTCCGCCCTAATTTCTATCAGCAAATCCTCCGGTGCTTCATAGCGGATGACAAAGGGTATGTGGTAACGTTTCCATTGCTTCTCTATTTCTATCTCCTGTAGCGGGTGCCCGTTTTGGGAGACTGTCAAAGTACCGGATATCCCTTTAGCCCAAAAGGAGAAGCAATACTTTTCTCCCTGCTGTGTTTCTCTCCAGCTTCGTGTTTGGGCGACCAGCATAACACCGTCAGCAGGAATCAGAAAGACATCTCCGATACCGGCAGGCGGTTGTTCACCGATAGCCCTTTCTACCGGATGCAGGAAGTTGCCGTACAGCGAGTTTATCAGGCAGTTCTTATGGATGCGTCCCACATAGAAAGTACTGGCAAAGCCCGTCTCGTCACCGGCTGTCAAGGTGCCGGCTATGTTTACGTCCCGTGTCGCATAGAGCCGTTGGAAGTAAGCGCCATAGCCTTCCAATCGTCCGAAGGTCGGGTCGATAATTCCCTGAACTTTACCCACACGCGCCTTCGTTGAATCTGAAAAGGTGGCTATGTCCGAGAGCCGGATGATGTTCAGTTCGGCTATCTCGCACCGGTCGCCCGGTTCCAAGTCGGATAAATCCAACTTGAAACACCGCTCGTACTCGGGAAGATAGTCTATGGTGATGATAGCAAGCTTGTACTGCCAGAGGGTCGATATCGCCACTGTTCCGCTTCCGTCTGTTTCAGTGCCGTCAGCATATCCTAAAGAGAAGGGAAGTGACGGAAAATCCCTGGAAGCACGTATCTTATAAGAAATGAGAATCCTTTCCGGGTTCTCCGGTCCTTTGCCAAAATTTTGCTCCAGTCCGCATCTGCCTTGTAACGGGATTCCGGTACAAAGGATGCTGAATACCCGGCTGCAACCGTCCTTGTATGGCAGGTATTCTCCGGAAAGTCTTCCTCCGGCCGTGAGCGTATACCGGCAGCCATTGTCATTACGGGGGTAACACAGGGACTTCTCCTGTGCCATGCCGTCAATCACATCCATGTAAGGGGATTCGCTGTCCGATGCGGTCAGGTACATGGCACCGCTACGGTCTTCATCGAAAAGGTTAGTCATTCGTACAAAGTCGAGTATCTGCCCGTTTTGGGGCGCATCACCATCCAGTAATGCTCCTATAAAGTAGGGGGAATCCTGTTCTTCCCCTTCCAATGTGGTTATCCTGTCAATGCCTGTTTCCAGTACGGCCATCAGGGAGTACACGAGATTCTTTCCGTCGAAATACTGCCGCCTTACCACATCACCCGTGCGGAGTCCCTGCCTTTTGGCGGACTTGGGAGAGATACATATCTTATATCGGTTGTAATTAAGTAGAGACATCGTTTAAGGTTCAATTAAAGTGGTATGACCGTATCACCGCTGCAACTGTCCGATACCCATAGGGAGCCGTTGGTAGCGGTGTTTTTCTGGACTTCCAGTTCATAGACGCGCATTTTCCTGCGAACGACCACCTCGTCAAAGGTAGCCTGTATGCTGCCCGTAGCCTTGTTCTTCAGGATGGCCCAGCCGGAGCCCGCAAAGCCCGAAGAGAAAAACTCGCTGCTGATGCCGTCCATAAAGTACGCATCCCCATAATGCCGGATGCCGTTTGATACGGAAAGCAGATAACTCACTGCGCTGAAGAATAGCGTCTTGTCCGCCAGCCGGGTGAATGAACCGTCAATGCCGATGTGTCCGGATGCTTCGAGCGGTTTACCCAAGCCGAAGAAGTCGGCATCCGTACTCAGGAAGAAGGTGTCGGAATGCCGGTCTTGCCGTTTGTGAAGGCTGGTGGAAGGGGTAAAGGAGAAGGCAGTCTCATAAGGATAAGAGGTCGTCTGACCGTTCTCACTGTCTGTACGGTAAACGGTTGAAGCGAAATGAAGCGCACCGTCTTTGCCATACAGGTAAGCACCCAAAGAATTTCCCCAGCGCAACCGTTTATGAATGACAATCCCTTCATCCTGTTTATCCTTACGATAGGATGTAAGCAGATCATCCCCGTAGTCATGCCTGACGGTTAGTGAACCGGGGAAACAGGCCGAACCATACTTACTGATTAACGTTGTATCTCCGTCAATATCCCATAATCCGGATTGCAAACGGATTTTATTAGTGGATTCATTGCCCAAAAGTAAATCTCCACCCGTTGCTGCAAACAGGATATCTTTCTCATTCAGACGTGTAAGGACAGGCTGGTTATTGATTTTTATACCATAGCCTTCAGAAAAGGAAAGGTAGCCGCTAAGGTCAGCCGTATCCGAATGGATGGAAAGTACCGTCTTGCCGGCTGCGCCCAGGTTTACCCCTTGTTCCGCTGTCAGGATGCCTTGTATATCGGCAGTACCCGTTACCTGAAGTTTGCCGGAAACAGAGGCATCCAGCATACTCCATGAAATGTCCGAACGGTTGGCATTGCCCGCATGATACACATTCTCGCCACCCACCTGTAACAGTGCCGGTGTCATGTAGATTCCCGTCTCCTTATCCTCTCCGATAAGAAGTTCACCGGATACGTGCAGAAAGGAGCTTCCGAAATCAACCCGTGTGCTTTCCAACGTTGCGGTATGGGTAGCAGCATCATAAGAGAGCAACTGTTTACCATTCAGATACAGATTTCCACCAAGTTTCAGGTTACCGGAAATGGTAACGCCCCGTTCTTGTTCCGCCTTATATACATGTAGGATGCGTTCATTGGCCATGCCGGCTTCAAAGCCATTGTTAGCCCGTAACAACCCGCCCATATCGCCACCTGTTTTCTTCAGGAAAGCCAAAAGGACACCGCCACTTTCTCCACCGCCTTCACCGGTTACGCCCGATGCGATAGCCGTGGCAAAGTTATAGGCTGTATTGCGCAAACGGATGGAAGTCTGGTCGCCTTCGGTGACGGTTCCGGCATCCTGCGCATTGAAAAAGTTATGGTAAAGCTGGGAATAGATGGCATGACAAAAGCTGTCCTTGTCCAGTTCCCCGATGCCGGGTAAGAGTTCTGTCATTTGGTATAGGAGGTTTTAGAGAGAAAATTCTGTATCTTGGAAATCAAGGAAGCGAAGTTCGGCACATTGACGGCGGGCATGGTTCCCATCAGTGTAGGGGTCGTTATCTTGGAACACTCGGTCAGGAACTCCAGCATCAACTGTGCAAGCTGGTTGCCCAATACCAACGGTTCAGTAGCATTCTCATCACCGAGTGCTACCTTCTTATCGGCAAGGGTAACGGTCGTACTTCCCACTTTCTGTTGTACCTTACCGGTCGTCTGCGTTACTTCGGACTTGTCTACCTTTGTACCAATTAGTTCCGGCTCTATCGTCCGGCTGGCTTCCTTGCCGTCCTTGTTCTTTACGGTGGTGGTTATCTTTTCCGCCGTGTACCGGGTAGAGCTCTCGTTTCCCGTCTTCTCCAGCTCGTCATAATCGGGAGAGTCATTGCTTCCCGCGTCTATTTCTTCCGTTTCTGTTACGCCGATAACCGTTTCGTCATGGGAACTGAGTTGGATAACCTTTGCGTGGGAATAGTTCAGCACATAGGCATATTTAGTCGCCGCATCCGTGACAATAGTCACGTCAGAGAATAAGGTCGGGATGATCAGAAACCCGCCGGAGTTGTCTTTAAGCCCGGCAAGCAATACACCTTTGTGGATGACCGGTTCGGAAGATGCCGTCTCGTCGGGAAACTCACCCACATCAATCGTTCCGGCATATTCTTTATATTCACTGTCATCCGGATTATCATGTACTTTGGCAACATAACCGTGAATCATACGTGCGGTTCCGATACCGCTTGTTCCTCCGGGAGCCATGTCAATACGCTCCATACTCCGTCCCAATACTATCTTGCGGATAGCTTCGGCTATCACTTGCCGGCTGCCGTTACTTGTGTTTTCCATTGTTTACTTTTTTACTTTATAAGGCAACTTTATGACCTGCCTGTACCCCTTGGTTCCGAAAATCGTTTTTACTTCTTCCACAATATATACCCCGTTCTTGCTCGGGTTCAGGTCGTCTATGAGTTCCACCTGAACTGCGGAAGGCAGCCCAAAGTCACCGAATAATGTCAAGTTTCCGGTTATCCCGTTCAGGTTGTAGCTTCTGAAATATTCAATGGCTTCCTCCACCAGTTTATCCGAATCTATCCTCATATTCGGTGACATATAAGGTACTACCGTATAGGTGCTCAAATCCACTTTTGTTTTGGTAGCCGCTCCCGATGCCGTAGTGTTACCTGTTATCTTATGTGTCTTTTTGCTGATCTGTGTGGCATTGATGGTCTGGAACTCCTTGCTTCCGGCTTTACTTACATCATAGTCGGGATTCAGGCGTACCGTTACCTCGAAGAACTTCTCGTCCGCTCCCAATGCCTTGGCGGTAACGGCCAGGAACCTCGGGTCCACCTTCAGGACTTTCAGGTTGCTTTCCGCGACATGGTAGTTGAAGTATATCTTATAAGGTATCGTGTTATCACTTCCCGGAAAGGATTGTTGCCCCTTTGACGATGAGTAGGGACGCCCTACAGCAATCCGGGGCATCGCATCAGGGGAGTTCTCATCATACTTCAAAAAGCAATACACCTTGTACTTGCTCCAGTCGTTCAATACGTCGGCGACCGTGAAGTTATCCGTAATCTTGACCTTGCCGATGTTGATGTCAAACCGTTTGGTTTCGCTGTGTATCTCAAAGCCCGTATCTTTAAGCAAGTTATATTTGTCTCCCAATACATCATTCACCTTGGTGGAGAGCGGCGTTTCGAACTTGGGAGCCTGTTTGAGTTTAAGCTTGTAAGCCATGTTCTCGCACTGGAGTTCGAACAGGCTGTCGGAATTATAAGCGGTGACATAGCCGTCAAACATGTTCTTCAGTATACCGTTGTATCCCAGCTTGATGTTGATTCTCTGTCCGGTATGAAAGGTGTCCTTTCCCACGGCAGCCTGTGAACTTCTCTTTTCAATGATTACCCCGTCTTCCATCACTTCAGTGGTGACGCGTGAGGCGTCATTACCCTCCAACGTGGCATTGCCGATGATAGTGCTTTGGTAAACCGTCCCTTTGGGAAGTATCACTTTGGCGGTTCCCATTAGCTTCTTGTAGGTTTCCACGATTTCTATCTCCTGCACCTCGGTCAGGACAACCGGGTCCTGAATCGTCATCGGGTTAGCCGGGTCCGCATCCCCGATAGTGATTCTGCAACATAGTACGTCCAGTGTGTTTACAGCCATTGTTTGGTAAGTGTTAAGAGTGAGGAAGGATCTACCGCCTTTGTCCCGAACTGCGCGAGCTTAATCCATTTGTTCGTATGTTTGATGGCTGTATCCACCTTCTCCTGGGATGCAAGTTTCAGTTCCACCGCTTCGGAAGGCTCCACCGCCACGCAGGAAAGCGTATAAGGCTGGATATTGCGGCAGTCGCTTGCCGGGAAGGAATAGTTGAGTACAATCAGCTTTTCGATTCTAAACTGGCGCAGGATGGTATTGTCACACTCTATCACACCCTTGTACTGCATCAGTTTCAGGAACTTGCTGACTTCGGCTTCCGGATACACGTCGGGATATTTGCTGGTAATCTTGCCGCTGATATTTATTTCCAGGTCGCCTCCCGAAATGAACTCCTTGCGGGTATAGTCACGTCCCTGTACGGTAGTCAGGACGATGTTGTTTTTGCTGCTGACCTGCACCTGCGGCCCGAGGTCGGCAAATGTGACCAGCCCGTATTTGGAGTTGGTTTCGATCTTATTTGTCCCGGTGTCAAAATACATCCCCTCGGCACTGATAGAAAGTTCTAAATAGTCTGGAACGATGTTACCGGCAACAGTGTCTGAATAGTTCTTCTTTTTGGCGACCGCCTGCTGCTCGCTGATTAACCGGTAGTATTGCCCCGTCTTGTTGGCAATGCTGGTCTGCGACATGGTTTGCAGGTATTTGTCCCTCTCTTTCTGCTCCCAGTATTTCAGATATCTGGGATAAGAGCGCAGCATTCCGTAGGCAAGCTGGGAGGTAGTCTGGATCAGCGCCCGTTTAAGTATCTGCCTGTCCTTGCTGAAGTATTGTACCTGCCCATCGGCAAACTGTGACAAGCCCATGCCCAGGGCACGGCGGGCGGCATCGCTTACATAATTCTCTGCGCTGCCGCTGCCAATGATACCACCGCTCAGTAGGGTACTTACACCGATATTGATTAGTCTGCTCATTATTAGTTATTTATTGTTCTTATGAATATTATGCGTTCCAGGATGCGTCAAAGTCATGTACCACGTCAATCAGCGCCTGTGCCAGTTGCTCCTTTAGTCCCTTTATTTCCTCCTGTTGTCCTTCAGTGGATTTCATCAGGTCGATGGTTCCCACACTCAAGAGATTGGTTATTTGCACGATGACCTGCTTAGGTGCGGCGGATGAAAGTTTGCCTGTCCCGCTGTAATTCCCGCCTGCCATGCCGTCATCGGCACCATCGGTAGTTACCCTAAGCTTATCGTTGGGATTGTCGTTATACCCCGGCTCGTTGGCATAAAGCGACGTGTCGAACCCTGCTTTCTTGATGATGTTCTCCGCTATCTGCTCGTTGCCGCCGTATTTCTCCCGGAGCGTCTTCATCATTTCGATAAGACGGCCCCGTACACGCCCTTTGGCAGCTAACAGGTTGCTGACTTCTTCCTCTGTTGCGTCTTTTCTGGGTTCTTTCTGTTGCCATTTCCCGTCCTTCATATAGAACCCTTCCTTTCCCAGTTCGGAGAAACTGAATCCGCTTTCCCGAAGTCTTTTCATCGCGCCCGGTTGTGACCGGAGGGCATCCAGGTAGCTTTCCGCACCGACACGGATGGAACGAACGACCTCGGTGTTCTGGTAGCCCGCAAAGTGCGGGGTCTGCGCGGCCTGGCGGGCGGTAATCTTGTCCATGCCGGGATTGTAAACCACCTGCCCGTTTCTCACCGTGTACAGGCTTTTGTCCAGTAGCTTGGTGTTGTATCTGTAGTTATGGTCAATGTTCTTTATAAATGCGCTTACTTCCGGAGCGCTGGAGAGCTTGCCCATCTCCGCATAGGCGGAAATGATCTGCTGCTGCCCGCTCTTGCGAGCGATGATGTGGATGGCATCCTTCGCATTCTTCTGATAGGCGTCATCATAGGTATAATCGGGTGCCGAATGTGTCTGGGCGGCTGCCATTCCGGAGAGTAATGCCCTCCACCATTCGCCGGTGAACGCCCCGATCTTCTGCCCGGATTCCTCTTCCAGCGTCTTGCCTTCCGTCACGTTCGCCACCGCCTCCTTGGTCTTGATAGCTTGGACATAGGTATCCCGCAGCGACTTGTGCAGGGCTTCTATGGAAGGATAGTGGTACTTCTCGTTGGCATTGACCTCTTCCAGTACGGCATCCTTGGCTTTCTTTACCTGCCATGTTTTATACGCCACCCAGCCCAACGCGCCGACCAGTGCGGCAATGCCCGCGGTAGCCGCCACTGCACCCGCACCCATGGCGGACAACGAGGCGGCGGCTCCCGTGATGCCTGTTCCGGTCACTACCTGGTTGGCAAAGAGGGAAGTAAAAGCGCTGCGTGCAGTCAGCCCGCCCAATCCTGCCATGCCGGTAGAGGCGAGCGCCTGCATCATGGCCCCTTTACCCGTGATTCCCGCCCCGCGCAGGGCGGTGACAATGTTGCGCTTATTGGCAAAAGACAAGGCTTTGACATTGATACCGCCACCTGTCAGGGAAGCGATGAGCTGGAGGGTGGAAGACGTGACGGACTGTTTGCCGATAAAGCCGATGGCCACTCCTAAGTTCGTTACCGCGCCCGCCAGTTTGAATATCTTCGCTGCGACAAAGCCGGTGAACAATAGCGGCTCTATCCAGTGGAAGTTGCGGGCCATCCATGTACCCAGGTTAGCCAGTACGGAACAGACATCCAACAGCGCCCGCCCGATAGAGGCGATGCCCTTTGCAAACTCAGGTGCCTTGAACTTACTCAGGAAGTCCTTCAATATGCTTTTGATAACGGGCTCTACGACTTCATACGCCTGCATGAAGCTTTCTGTCAGGGTGGATGTCACCTGTGCCCAGAGCCCCTTGGTCGTATTCTGCTTGACAAGTGCCAGTTCATCGGAGATGCCGTGGCTGGCACGGTTCTGGGTGGTGAGTACCCGGAGCTTGTCATAGTTCACCACGAATTGCATCGCTGCGTTACCGCCGATTTTACTGAAGATGGAAATCATATCTTCCAAACTCGCCCCGGCATCATGAAGGTCTTTGAAAATCTCCGCCAATGGACGGAGCTTTTCCACTTTTTTGCCCGCTATCTCCGTGAATTGGGTAAACTTGACACCAAGCCTGTCCAGAGTTGCTTCCGCCTGTTTGGTAGGCTTGGCAAAGCGGGTGGACATCGCGCGCAGGGCGGTACCCGCCATGGTACCCTTCATACCCGCATTGCCTAAGATACCGATAGCCGCCGATGCTTCGGAAAAGTCAACTCCGGAGAGCTTCAGGTATCCCGCCGCCATCTTGAAGCTTTCCGCCATCTCGACCACGTTTACGTTCGCGCGGGAGATGGTGGAGGTGATAATATCCGCCACGGTGCCCATGCTGCCGCTATGGATATTATAGCCGGACATGATGTTCGTTGTCAAGTCGGCGATTAGCCCCACATCGTTGTCACCGATGATCGCTAAATTGCTGATGGGTCGCATTGCGGCGTTGATGGTGGCGATATCCATGCCTGCCATGGCAAGGAACTTGGCTGCCGAAGCGATCTCTACGGCAGTGAACTTGGTGTCCACACCGATCTTCCGCACGTTATAAGACATTTGCTGGAAGCGTGTCTCGAACGTGGAGAGGTCGCTGTCCGCTACCTTGAGGATGCTGCGGGCGGACTCCATGATATTGCTGTAATCCACGGCGGAAGAAAGCTCGGACTTGATGAACCCGTATGCCATGTAGGCATTGAACATGTTCACCAGAGGCAGGCTGCGTATGGACGGGCGCCGGGAGTACTGGAGGCGGTTGATGGCCGCACGCCGTTTACTCCCATAGGCACTTTCACCTGCGGCGGCCTGTTTCTGCATGTTCCGTACGGAAGCGGCTGCATTTCGTTTCTGATCGCGCTCTTGTTCCCGTTGCAGGCGGGCGGCTTGGGCGGCATCACGCTTTTGCCGGCGTTCCTCTTCCCGTTCCTGCCGCAGGACACGTTCCACCTTCGCCCGTTCGTAGTATTCGTAATTTTTTGCTCTGCGCTCCAGCCACTCGTTCGTACGCCTGAAAGCATCCTTTTTCTTCTGTATGTTCTGCCGGTATTCCGCTTCCTGGCGGACTTCTATTTCTCGCATCGTGTGCGCTTCGCTGGCTTTGACAACCTGTTTCTGCTGCCGCTGCCACACCTTATCCGTCAGGATGGAGCCGGTCTGAAAGGGTGTAGTGGCAGGAGACGTTCCTTTGCCGCGGCCCATTTGGAAGGGCATATTGATATTGGATGCCGTCTTAATCTGCCGGAGAAGGTCGAGTATTTCCGTCAGACGGTTCTTGGCAACGTCGGTCCTGATATTGATTTCATGTCCGGCTTCAAGGCTGGTAAGGGCGGAGTTGATTTTGCCGATCACACCGGTAACTTCCCGCTGTTTTTCATTAACCGTCTTCAGGGACTGGGAGGCGGTCTTGCGGATACTTCTCTTCTGCGCTTCCAATTCCTTCTTGCCCACCAGCGCCTTTGCCTGTGAACGGATGGTGTTAGTGTCGATTTTCTGACCGGCATTGATGACAAGGTTGATGCCGCTTGTGAGTTCCTTGATATCCGTAAGCAGTGCCTTGATGCTTCCCAGCTTCTTCTCGCTCCCCGTGGTATCTATATCGAACTTATAGGTGTAGTCCCGCTTCCTGCCCTTGGGGCGGAACACTTTGTCGATATGCTGCATCATGTCATTGACGCTATTGACAGCCGGCATGAAATTACTGCGGGCTTCACTGAGCTGCTTCATCGCCTTGGCGAATTTCTCGACTTCCTGCACGCCTTCGGTAGCGGTGACGTTAATGCTGTAATTTACCTGATAATCTTTGATTTGGGTCATAATACGGATGCAAGGTTAGGTTCGGGTAAGAATAGGTGAAAAGGATAGTGTATGATTAAAAAAAGAAAAACCCTGCCGCTTGTGTGGCGGCAGGGAAAAACAAAGGAAATGAAAGAATGAAAAGTAGTAAAGAGTGAAAAGTCGGTTAAACGGATAGTGCGGCATTGGAGGCTTTGGTTATCATCATCTGGTTATGCAACCAGAGGGCTTCCTCCGAGAGCATGGCAAACTCTTCGTCATCAATGGTTTCCAGGTTCACGCCGGGAAAGTAGTGACGTACATAAATCATCCTTTGCCGGATACGGTGGTCGTCACGTACTTCCCAGCGGGTTATAAATTTACCAGCGTGCTCTGGCGGGTGGAGATGATTTCCGTGAGCTGCCCCATCAGGCCAAACAGGAACAGGCTTTCGTTGTCCACCAGTTCCTTGTCGCCATCGACGAAACAGTCTTTGGCGAGCGTTTTCATCGCCATTACCTCGTCCTTGCGGGAGGCGACCATGAATTTGGAGAACTGGGGAAAGGTGGGTTCCGACATATAGGCTACGTATACCTCTTTTTCCCCACAGGAGGTGTCACCGAATACGGCCAGCGGATAGATTTTTCTCAGTTTCTTTTCCGCTTTGAGTTTGCCGGCTGTTTCCTTGATCTGCGCTTCCAGTTCGAGCGTAAGTAATTTGTCTTCCATAATAAAAGTTGGTTATAGATTGGTTAATGTTCTTTTCCAAGTATAGGGGAACAGGATTGAATTTGGGTGAATTGACTTACGGATGTACCGACTCCAATTCCATACTGTAATTCTCAAGAACTTCAGCGTCTTTTCGGTTAAAGACAATCAGGCAAAAGATAGGTTTGATAAGCTGATTACAAGAATCCTTTGAATACTACAACACAATGAAGAAGAATAGTATTTTCAACTGTTCAAAATATTGGAGCGGCAAATTTTCAATGAAAGAAAAAATGCAGATAGATGTTTTATCGATAGAACATGGGGAAAAAATAATCCTAATACTTTTATTCGTTTTCAAAATGCATCATATTTGCTGCACAAAAGAAATAAAAAGATGATTTTGGGGAATTCAAGGAACAGCTATTTGATTTGACACGCCTCAATATCTATCAGGTATATGCATGGCAACCCGATTTTGATCGGAATAACCTTACTCACCGGACAAAGAAAGGGTATCTTATCCAGTTACGACAAGGGTTATGTAGCCTTCTTATTGTCAGAAAGGAGGAAAATATGAGAATAGGTGGATAATGAGAATTACTTCCCATTTTCGTGATGAGAAGAATTTATATCATCCTATTATTTAACTATTTGAGATCTGCTATTATATATGATAACAGAATAGACATTTTTATCATAGAATTTACTATTAACAGCCAATTATTTCCTATTTTTGCAAAAAACATTTTTGTAAAATATGGAGCTGAATTTCTACCCTATTAATATTGATTTTGAAGAATTTCAAATATCAAGAACACAATACTCTGATGAAACTCTTAAAGAGCTAAGGCATAAATATAACAAATCACATTCCTTCTTTAGGGACGGTGACCACATATATATATCAAATAATTCTGATGCGAATATTGAACTTGGAGAAACCGTTACATTGAAAATTAATTCTTCAGAGAGAGTGACAAGTAGCCTTATTAAACATATATTTTTCAGGGTATTTAAAGATAGATTTCCGGATATTAAACCAACAAGTTTCTATCCATTCAATTTTTTCTCACGGGTAAATTCTGATGATTTAGTATTTCCATATTTACCGGATACAATGAAAAATGTGCTGTCATATAGGAAACAGATAAGCATTCAGCTACGGATATTTGATATAAGCCAACAGCAACGATATGGTTTCATAATCAATACGTCTTATCATTGGGGATTATCAAAAAAATGTGCTGATTTACATAAGGAAGGACTTGATTTGCTTGGACTTGAAGTGTTAAAAATAGAAGAAATGCCGGATTCAAAAGAAGTTTTGGCCGCAAATGAAGAATTTATTGGTGAAATAAAAGAATTGCAAAATGATAACGCCATTGTTTCAACTAACGAGGGAGATGTTTTAGTTCCTTTGAGTGAATTGACTTTAAGAAAAACGAATTATAACATCAAAAGTTATCTTACACATCTATTGGGTGAATCTCAAAGTGAAATTATAATCAACAAAGTAAAATTTGATGAACAGAATAGACTTAATAATAAGACTGAAAGAATAGAAATCAATAGAATAGCACAACTAATTTCGTCATATAATGATAAAAATAAAACTACGGTAACTTATAAAAACTCCGACGGATTTTATTATACTGTAGAATCAACTCCATTCAAATCTGAAAGTAGTTTTACATTAAAGAATCCACCTTTCATATTCGATCATGCAGCCACAAAAGTAGAAAATAGAAATGCAGATGTAGGACTAAATAATTTTGGGCCTTGGGACGCAATCACATTTGATTGCAAAAGCCCGCATATTGTTGGTATATGTGCAAAAAGAAACAGAGGAAGTTTTACCGAATTTTTAGCAAAACTAATAAATGGAGACCCCAATTCCCAATGGTTTAAAAAGGGAATACAGAAAAAATATGACTTAAACAATGTAACTTATGAAGTCTTTGACATTTTAAATTGTGATTTTACGGGCTATAATAATATTATTTCTCAATTAAATACAAAACCAGATTTGATAATCATGGAAATTCCTGAATCGTTCAGGAAAATGAAAATTGAAGAAAATCCATATTATAAGCTCAAAGCTAAATTACTTACACTTGAGATTCCTTTCCAGTTTATTGTAGAAACGAAAGTGCGTTATTCAAATGATGCTTTATTAAATACAATAGGATTACAAATATATGCAAAACTTGGTGGTACACCTTGGGTCCTACCTTCTACTCGTTCCATTGATAGAGAATTAATTATCGGAATCGGAAATAGTATTATTCGAAATAACAGTTTCAAAGGATCTGAAAAAAACAGGGTTGTTGGAATAACAACATTCTTTTCAAGCGATGGGCAATATTTGTTATCTAATAAAGCTAAAGATGTTTCATATTCTGAATATTTTAATGAGTTGTTGAAAACTTTAAGAGATGCATTTACCCATCTTAAAGAATTGCAAGGCTGGAAAAAGAATGATACTATCAGGCTAATATTTCATATTTTCAAACCAATAAAAAATATAGAATTTGAGGTGGTATGTAAGCTCATGGACTCTTTCCCTGAATTTAAAATTCAATTTGCTTTTGTTACCATAAGCAAAAAGCATCCATATAAATTATACGAAGCCTCTCAACCTGGAGTTATAAAAGGAAATAAAAGAATAGGTGAATTCACTCCATTAAGAGGGGCGAATATTATTCTCGATTCAACTTCTTGTTTAGTGCAAATGTTAGGTGCAAATGAAATAAAAACAGACCGACATGGGGCAAGCAGTCCCATATTAATTAAAATAAGAATGCCGCAGGGAAATTTCGACAAATCAATACTAAATGATATGCTTTTTACTGATATTCAGTATATCTCTCAACAAATATTCTCATTTACATATTTGTCTTGGAGAAGTTTTCTTCCTAAAGAGCTTCCAGCGACAATGTTATACTCTGATTTGATTGCTAATTTACTTGGACGATTACGCAAGATTAACGGATGGCAGCCTGATATTCTAAACTTCAAATTAAAACAAAAAAAATGGTTTCTGTAGAAAACAGGATTTCATATCTAAATAAGATACAGCAAATACCGAAAATAAGGTTGTTTTCTGATTTGCTTAATGGCAAGCATTGCGTTAACAATATAGCGGATGTAGATTCTACCTATGTTAGTTTTATCAATTCTCTTTCAAATAATAATGAGCAGAACTTTAAAGAACTCTATAATGATTTTTCGAGAAAAAAACCGTCAAGTGAAAGTTTATGGATAAACGATGACTTTTTAATATTCATATTAACTTTAGGCATTGTCCGTTATAAAATAGATAGGACATGGATAAAAGAAGCAATAAGCGCAAGAACTACAAAAAAAGCAGAACGTCTAAGTATTAATAAAACATTTTCCAATATCTTAGATGATAATTTCCAAAGTAACGACAATCTGTATGAAATAGTAATAGTATTTCAAGATTTCTTAAATCTCGCTATTTCTGTAGAACATTTTGATGACCTGTATTGTAGAATCTCAAACAATGTAGATTTATTTTCTTCCCAAAATGATTTTTTGGTTTGTCTGTCAATGAGGGCAATGGATATTATTGTCATATCTAAAGGTCTTCCAGGTAATAAGGAAATTGTTAACATGAGAGATTTTGTCACATTGTTCCAAAGGAGAGTAAAAACAATAAGTAAAATCGTTTATATTCTGATACTTTCTGTGATTATCATACTAATGTTTGTCTTCTGGGAAAAATATGTTGAGTTTTTCAATGCTGCGTCCGTAGTCTTCGGATTACTGGGAGCAGGTCTTTTAACATTTATGAAGTGGGTCCAAAATAAAATAAATGAGTTTCTTTTATCCATTTTAGGGTATGACAAGATATTTTCTAAGGATTAATTTATTGACAACAGGCAACTATAACACAAAAATAGTTGTTACTTCAAAAGTGATATCCGTTCACTTCTTGTCATAATCATTCATGCGCAGGGAACATAGTTGTTTTTTCAGCATTGTCTCTTTTGTTATGTAAGGGGATTGCCATATAAAATATAAGCCACAGGTAAGTCCTATAAAAAATAAAACCGCACCGGAATGATGCGGTTATATAGCTAAAGAGTCCCGCCCGAACCAACCACGATATCGAAAGGATTCAGATCATACTCATGCGTGATATTCGTATCATCCTGTTGGCTCTCCATCGCATCCTCTGAAAAGATGCAGCCCTTCAGTGTTACGGTGGTAGTCGTCCAATCGTCCGATGCCATAGGATTAGCGAAGGAAATGATAAGGTCAAACTCTCCGATATCCATTAAACTACCGTAAGTGCTTCTCAACATCTGCTGGGTAGCATAGTCCATCGTAATGGATGCCGTATAAGTAAGGTTTCCAAACCCACGGGACACGGGCCGTCCCCCCATGCCGTAGTTGCTCTCAATCTTTCGTTTCTTGTTCCACTTGATACCGGAGACGCCTTCCAGCGTCGTGCTTCCCTCGTCAATTCCAAGGGCGGTGGAAGCGAGCGTAATCATGCTCCAACTGTAAGCTACGTTGTTGATTATTGCCATAGTATTTGTTTTTCAGGTTAGGTTATTTCGTTGTCAGGGATAAGCCTTCTTCCACATAGATTTTAGTAGCTACGCCCACGGGAACCAGGACATATCCGATGCGCAACGTGTCATTGAGAAGTACATTTTGGTTGGTGTCAATCGTTACCGCATAACCGGAAATCTCCTGTGCGGTCTGCATCTTGGCAAGCACATCGGAGATCAATGTCTTGAAAGCGGTGATTTTGGAAGGTGCGAGCAAGCCGGTTGCCGGATTCACCATCAAAGGCGCGTTCACATAAGGCAGCAGGGCGGCACGGACGGCACGACGGGATTTGTTGATGGTACGGTTCCGAGCAATCGTCCGGTAATCACCCGTTGAACAGGTCTGGTCTTTGGAGAGGTAAATCCCGTTCTCCAGCCCGGCATACTTGATCGGAAAGATGTATCCTTTCTCGTCCAGGTCATCCAGCAGTGTGGGTGAAAGTGATTCATACAGGTTCGTACTGATGAACTCTTCCTGTGCCGTCTGATTGATGTCACCGAAGCCCAACTCAATAGCTTGGAAGTCGTCACTGAACAGGTTGAACTGCTTCACCCAGGCGATTGACTCATGTACGTTGGCCCGTGCCAGACAGCCGAGTGCCGCACCGAGAACTCCTACGGGTGTATGGTTCTTATTGCATTTCTGCATGGTGGACACCAGTTCTGAATGTGCCTGCCCGAATACGACCGATGTACGGCTGGATTCACAGATAGCGGTCGGGATTTTATTCAGGTCCACTTTCAGACCTTCCGTCGTGTCGGCACCCGTGTTGGAACAATTAGCTGCCAGGATGACGGAAAGCGGCTGGTTCTGTTCTGCCAAAGCCACCGCCTTGTCATTGATACCTTTGACGAGGTTCAGGTTATATTTTTCCTCGGCGCCGTTAAGCTTCCACTGTGGTTGTTCCGTCCAGATGCCGAGCTGGTTGATAGTACCGCCTGCCGCACGCTGCATGGTATCCACCGCATCCCAACCGGCGGAACAGTCGGCGAACATCACATACAGCCTGCCGTTGCCGTCGATGTTGCCTGACATGCGGAAGAATTCGGAGATATGATAGTACGGGATGCCGTGGAAGAAGTTCACATTGCTTTCTTCATCTTCCGTCGCTTTCACCCGTTCAATGATACCGAAATCTTTTATTGCCGATTTGCGACTGGTGATATAAAGCACGTCATTGAGTTTGACGTTGTTCTCGTTATTCTTCCCGTAACCGGCTGTAAAAAGCTCCGGTTGCAGGGACACGTCGAAAAGAAGACCGGTAACTTTCTCATTACCGGTTGCTCCGCCGTAAGGGATATTACCGTCCGTGTCCTTGATATATACGTTTCCTAACATTGATTTTCAGGGTTAAGGTTGGGTGAAATAAGGATTTTTGTAAAGAGTTGCCATTTCGCGAAGGTTTTCCGGCGTGTCCGGGGTATAGATGCCCCCCTGTTTATCCAGGTACAACAGCTCGTAATTCGGAAAAGCCTGTAACACGGAAAGCACGTACCCATCCGGTTTGGCTTCGGTTTTGGCTGCGTCCTTAACTTTAGTTCCGGTTTCGACCTGAGCCTTGGTTTCAGGGTTTATTACTTCCGGTTCCCGTGCAGTGGAAATTTCTTCTTCCGGTTTGATTTGTTTTGCCATAGTTGTCGGTTATAAGGTTTAAAAAAGGGGAACAGGTCGTGTTCCTATTCCCCTGTCATAGAGTTAAGATTTAAGGTTCTCAGGTGGTAGGTGCCTTCTTGTAAGCGGTATGCACCACGATTTCGGCGGGACGGACAATGTTCACATCCATTTTCATACGCATCTGAAAGAAGAACAGCTCTGAATTGGATTGCAGGCGGTCCACTTTCAGCACTTCGGTGTCATTCGCATAATCAACACCCAGCCAAAGGTTCGATTCCATACCGGTAGTAAACTCTCCCAAGACAATCGTATGCTCAGGTATGCCTACCAGGGGAATAATGCGTTTCCCCTTGAAGCGGTAACGGTTGATTTCAGTATTTTCGGAGTACTTCACCAGCTTATCACTGACGTATTGGTCATAGGCATCCCAGTCCTGCCATGAAATTAGAAAAGTCAGTCCCGCTTTCTTGCGTATCTGTTTCGGGCACTTTTTCCACATTCCGTATAATGCCTTTTCTACCGCCGCACCGTCCGGAAGTTCGGTATTGCCCGCAAGTACACATTGACCGCCCGCAATGGTTTCCTTGTCCGTTGCGTTGATATTGTCGATGATGCGCTTGATAACACCGTCGAAATATTTTTCCTTGCCACGTCCGATGATAAGAGAGTCTGCCGGACAAGTGATTCCTGCCGCTGCCGAACCGCCTTTTGCGCTCGTCCATATAGCACTTCCGATGTATTCATTCTTTTTATCAATCAATAAACGCAACATGGTTGCCTGAATCTTCGGGTCGAGCTCACGGAAGACCAAATTGCCCTCAGGCTGTGCGAATTTCCAATATTTCTCATAGTCACGTGGGTTAAACTCCAGATAGACCATAAACTCCTGCGGAATCAGGTAACGCTCTGTAAATTCGTACTCGTTCTCTCCGTTTTCCCCTTTGGCGCCATGGGTGCTTGTCGGAGTGGGCACATTATCCTGGATGACATCGCCCAGACGGATACTGGGTAAGGTGTATTTGTGCTGGATACCTGACTTGATATGAATCAGTCCTTCTTTAAAAGTGTCGTTTCCCTGTGCGGTGTAGGTGAGCAAGTCCTCAAGGACTTCACCATTATAACCGTTCTGGAGAAAGGATACTGTATTTGCTGCTTCTGCCATGTTATTTCTTTAGATTTAGGTTGTTAAGGTTATTGATTGTCAGGACATCTTCTTGAACTCGAAGCTCTCACCGACAACGGCGTTCACTTTTTCCGCCATCTTCTCTTCCGCTGTCCTGGCAGCCGTCTTAACTGCCTGTACATTGTCCGGGTCAGTGGCAATCTCATGGGTGATCTTCTCGCGGGCAGGGATGGATGACAGTGTCTTTTCAGCCAGTGCGTAATTGGAGCCTGCCATTTCCACCCATTGCACCTTATTCTCTTTTTCGATTTTACCTGCCGTGATGGCATCCTCGACAAGCTTGTCGATACGCGCTTTCTTTTCATCGGCTTCTTTCTTTTCAAATACACTCAATTTGGCTACCGTCTCCGCCAAGTCTTTTTGCAAGTTACCGATGCTGGCATCCTTACCGGCAATGACTGTCTGCGCGTCCGTCAGTTTCCGGTTGGCTTCGGCAAGGGATGCCTCCACGTTCATCAGTGCGGAGATACGCGACATGACATCCGTTACTTCGAATTTGTCCTTGATTCCCAGGCTTGCAGCTACTGCACCCAGTTCAAAGGGGATTGTTGTTTCATTCATAGTATTCAGGTTAATATTCTTTTGTGCAGGAGTAGGATTGTTGCCGGCTTCTGCGGTTATTCTTGTCATTACATTCTGGATAGCTTCCGCGTCTTCCAGCCCCGAAATGCTGTTCTTCACTTTCTCACAGAGCTGGGGACAGGTGTGCAGGATGTTTTTCTCCGGTATGATACCGGCGCTGACCGCCAGTGCCGCATCGAAATAAGTGCCGTCTTTTCCGGTCTCGCCCGCCATGATACTTTGTACTTGTTCGGCAGTAAGGGAAAACCGCTTGCGGTAAATCGTTTCAATCTGCCGGGTGAAGGCTTTGACAAGCTCCGAGGCTTCCCCTTCTTCCGCCGATGGCAGGAAAGGATTGTGTATCATCAGGATGGAGTAGTCACGCATCAGGGAACGCTTTCCGGCTGCCCACAATACCGACCCCATGCTTGCCGCCATGCCTTCGATAACGCACTCAGTGTCTATAGTGGAGTTCTGGATGGTGGCGTAAGTTGTCATACCATGTAAAACGGAGCCGCCCTCACTGTTTATCAGCACTCTGATAAGCGACGGGCGGACAACCGTTTCAAGATACTCGAACTCTTCATTGAACCGCGCCGTGGACTGGGCGGTCACCTTGCCGAAGAACCGGATGGATGCCGCCTCGCCAGGCCTGGCTTCTCCGGTAACAAGTTGAAGCTCGTTGATATTCATAGTTCAGGTTAAGGTCGGTTTAGTCTTTTTCCAAGTATAGGACTATTAGGCCCAAAGAGTTTATTATCTGTTTTCTTACCCTTCACCGGCACCTGTAAAGCCGGAAGTTTCGGAATAATCGGGCGTCTTGTGGTCACCGTGATTCTCTTTGTCATGTTGGGGGGAATCGCTGTGGTTGGTGAATGGCGGCATGACTACGTACCTCTCTACCCATTTACGGTATTTCCAGGCTGAAGATTCCCTGAACCATACCTCGTAATCCACCCAGTAAGCTTGCAGCATATTCGAGGTGGTCGGCATATCGAAGTATAGAAGATTGCAGCGTTCGTTCAGGGCGGGCTCGTAACTTTTAGCGTCCTGGATAGCCACATTGATACGTTGGAAAACCCGGAAGGGCTCGCACTCCATCCCGTCATCGCCGTTGTTCAGGTTGTTCAGGATAAACCGGATACGCATCGTTGCCCTGCCTTCCCCGAGCCGCTGCTGTTGAACCAGATAGCGTACATTGGTGAAATGAACGAACACAGCCGGGAATGCCGTTTCGTATTCCATATTGTCAGAGCGGATAATCCGTTCAAACTGCCCGTTATCCATCCGGATTGTTTTGAAGTAAGGGGGGGCCAAAGGGTTTTCCGGGTTCTCACGTAAAGTGAGCAAAGTCCGGCGTACCGCTTCGTACATGTTTACAAAAGGATTTTCCGAAACCTCTTCCGGGATAACAACTTCTTTCTCGTTGGGAATAACTTCTGTGGTGCCTTTCTTGGTTTCTTTGTCTTTTATCATGGGAATTTCTTGAAGATGATAGGTATGTAATGTTCGTTGATATAGTCATCCAGTCTGTCGGAAAAGCCGATGAATTGCCGCTGGACCGGCTTGCGGGTGGAGTATTGATTGACGGTATAAGGAGTAAGTTTTTCGTCCGTATTGTGGATGGCCGCATATCCTTTGCCCTTCCTGTTGCGCCCTCTCTTTCCTTTCTCTACAAAGCTTTCAGCGTCAGTTTCTATTTCATAAACATACTGCCGTTTGAAACCGAACTCATGCATCTTCATCAGGGAGCCGTGGTCTTTGTCTTTAAAAGCCCCCTTGACACTCTCTTTCAGCTTACCCGTGTCAATCATAACGGGGTGGGTAAACTTTTTGCCCCACTTGGAGGTACGTGTCTGCCAACGGTTACCGCTGGCGTAGAATCCGCCCTGTGAAAAAGACATCTGAAAGAAACGCCGGGAGAAGGCGCCGGCTGTGGTGGCGAACTCCGAAGCGTTGTAAGCCAGCCGACTCGTCAGGGATTGCCTGCCGGGCGCCGGGACCCACTGCGCACAAAATTCTGCAAGGCTTATTTTCGACATAGGAGTTTGTTTTTTAGCTTTCGTATGATTGTCTGTACCTTCCGGTTTTTTTTATAGGCCGAAGTAAAATAAGGGTGGGATTCCGAGAAGATCCTGCCTTTCATTGCCAGACTTTCCGCAAAGACCGGATTAACCTTCTTCCGGTAGTCAGCGTCAGTCTTCAGGAAAGCGGAGGCGGAAGCTTCATTGCTGCCTGAAAGCAGATAGCACCGGCATCTCCAGTCAATAGGCGGAATAAGGTCTGAAGGAAAGTTGCTTTTAGTGAAAGTAAGCCCTTCGAGGGCCTGATGACTCTCCCTTACGCGCTCATCCCCCTGTGTCATATAAGTAATCAATGCATCGGAAGACTGGTTTATCCACCATCCGGCTACCCAGGCGGCATACAACACCTGTTCGTTTTCCGTTTCTGCATACGTCAGGTTATACCTTTCACAAATGCCTTCGTAATCCTCAAAGCCTTCATCTTCTGAATATTTGAGAATATCATCCATCATGACATATTCTTCTGCTGCTGCAAACTCCACAAGGTTGTCGATGGCGGCTACCAATATGTCCCGCTCTTCCTTGTCCTGTAAAGTGGTGAAGTCGTTATGGTTCCTCAATAGTTTCAGCGCCCTGTCAAAGTCCATATTCAGACCTTCCAGGACACGGGAATAAAGGGAAGCGGTACGCAGCATGATGATTTCCTCCATGATATGCCATGATTCCGCACTGTCTTCCAGTGAATCTACCAGGCGACGGAAAGCGGCAAGGATAAACGGGTATTCCTCTTTCGTCCCGTCTTCTTTCAACTCAACCCGGGCGGCGGATACGTTCTCCATATTGGGGAGCGGATGCCCGCTTAGTCGCTCCCCATCAAAAAAGACGCCACGTTACTGCTTCGCCCGTGACCGTATCTGCGATAATACTCTTCCTCGGACATGATGTGCCTGTCGTGGGTATTGCCTTTCTTCTCCTTGCCCGTCCCCATATCCATTCCCAACAGGTTCAGTTGCTTGCCTACAATGATACCGAACTCTTTTTCGATTTCGTCTGGAGCTACCTCGTACTTGTCGGTAATCAGCCCGTATAGCTTGATACGGTCCTCGTTGTTCATCTCAATGCGATTAGAGTATTTGAACTCCAAACCGTCCCTGATGTATCCTATCGCCACCAGACGTGGCAGCACCTCTTCGTTGAACACGTTCTCTATAAAACGACGGTACACCTCGATGCGTTCCCGAAAAATGTCCTGATGCGCCTTGGTGGAACCGACATAGCTCTGCATCCCGCCAGCCATGGATTCGGAACCTAAGATTAAATTAGACACCTCTTTATTGACGAACTCGATCAGGCTGGTGTAAATCTTCTCGGAGTTGGACATGGTGAAAGCCTTGATTTCGATTTCGTCTTCCAGTCCTGTCACGACAACCTTGTTCTGGGCGGCATTGGCAATCTCATTCGCTAACCTTTTACGGTCGGTATTACTTTCCGACACACTCTTTCCCACAATGATAGGCTGCCCGTAGGTGTGGCTGAAATTTACGTAGTTCGCCACGGTGAACTTCTTGGCAAGTATTAAGGGCGTAGTTGCCGAGAACAGCCCCAGGTCCCCGGAGTTGATAAGGATGTAGTTCCTCCGGTAGGTCTTAGAGTCCAGACTCCAGTTCGGGAGCCAGATACCCTGCCGCTTGACGACCGTACGTTGTTCCGGAAGCACGTTACGTCTTTCGACAATGTTTACCTCCGCCAGCTTTCCCGTGCGGGAATCAATCTCCGGCATGATTTCAAGCAAGGTGTAACCATAGAGTTTGGCTTCCACGATACCCCGAATGATCTTGTCGAACTGGGTGCCCTGGATTTTACGCGTCTCTTCCACGTCCTTGACATACTTTCCTTTCTCGTTCATGCGGGCCAGCATATAGCGGTCACCAAGGATTTGCGACTCCAACGTTTCCAGTACCGAGCGGATATGGGCATCCTGTTGCAGGCAGGCGTCGTAAAGGTCAATCAAACGGCTGCGGTCGTCCAGCACCGTGCCCTGCACCACGTTTGCCCGGGCAGATTTATACCGGTTGTTGCGCTCGATTTCGCGCACATATTCCTGAATGGTTTTCTTCGAGGTGCGAAAGATGCTTTCCAATAACTCGCGGTTAAACGAGCCTTCTGTGTTTACATGCATAGATTTAGAGTTATTTAACAAGGTATAGGGATAGAATAGTTTTGAAAGTTTTCTTTACAAAATGAGTATTGATAGGGAGATTTTGTAAATACGACAGGTAAATCAGTGTTTTAAGCGGGGAATTATATTTACAGTAAATCAGGTGTGAAAACAACGTTTAAAAGTCCGGAAATATCATTTTAAATACCTTTGTAATCAGAATCCAGTAATTTATAAGATGATTTTTTTATCGGGTAAAGAGATATATTTGTAGAATGTTATTTTTTAACAATAATTTCAACAATTATGAGTAATGTAAAATCTGACTTTTCCCGGTATGAAATTCGCTACCGGGAATTTCCCGAACTGTTGTTTACGGTTCGGGGAGACGGATGCGAGTATTTTGACGCGTTTCTTTACATCAAGAACAAAGGTGATCCCGGCGTACATTCCATACAAGGTTTCAGGATGGCGTTCGCGCACTGGATTGATGCCGTCCGTGACGCATATTCACTTTCCGATGAAGATATGTTCATCACCGCCCCGAACGGGCACCAATTAATTGATTATGCCTTAGCCCTGCTGTTCGTCGCTTACATCGACCCCGCCTTCGGGGTGTATATGATGGAACGTACGTCAGACATGTTACTCAGGGGTATCGTCCTATCGGATACCTTCTTAATCCTGATGGCTAAGGACCGATTATCGAAGGAACAACTATAATTTAATAGAAAAGAAAATGGGTAATAACTCGTTTAAGTCAGCCCAAAGGGTGCTGATTTTCGACGGGACCGGGAGATTTGTGTCCAGAGTCGGCTCCATGCAGGCTGCGTCCAAATTGAGTTTCGTCAAGCCGCAGTCGGTTTCGTTCGCTTGTTCAGGCAAATATATCTCCGCAGGAGGTTTTTATTACAGACGCGAAAACAGTAACGTCAAACTGGAGGACGAAGACTGGAATAATCTTAAACTGGCCGAGTACGACAAACTCTGTGGTGAGAAAAGAGCTTACCACAGCCGCAAAGTAATGGCGAAAAAATATCAGGCCATTGCAGAAAAGCTAAATCCCCCCAAAACAAAGAAGAAAGGAAATAGGAAATGAATGACAAACAACTGAAATATGACGAGGTTGAGTTTAGAAACCGCCCCGTCAGGATAGCGAGAGAGGACGGGCGCGTATGGCTGTGCCTGTATGACCTGTGTAAGATAATCAAACGTCCCGTTATGATGGAGACGAAGGAAGCAATGGGCCTGTGCCCGTCCGCAACGAAGATAGTCTTCCTGACGGGCGTCAAGCCGCTGTGGGCTATCGTCCCCCGTGACATACGCAAGCTCGTACATCTGGTGAAGAAAGAAAACTCGCAGATGAGAAAGCTTTGTGGGGAACTGGAGACATGGGCAGGCAGACTGAACAGGGATATCGAAGCGGTCCTGAAAGAGATGCCGGTGGTGTTCAACTACGGGGATTATCCTGTAACATTCAAAACGGCGAACGGCAAGGCGATGATAAATGCCACCAACATGGCAAGATGCTTCGATGTACAGCCGGCGGAATGGCTGCACAAGGCTTCCACGAAACGCTTCCGCCATTCCCTTGTCAATGAAGGGAAGTCAGTTTCCCTGGATGAACAGGTCATCACCAATCGGGGAACAGCCGGCGGGACATGGATGCAGGAAGAGCTGGCGGTCGAATATGCCCGAGAACTGTCTCCTGAATTCTCTATTTGGTGCAACGAACGTATCGGTGACCTGATGACACATGGCGTCATTTCCTTGGACAACGCATCAGCCGTCCATCATCGGCGTGGTGAGCAAACGGATGTGCCTGCGGAAGCTTTTCCGGTTCCAAAGACTTTCGAGGAAGCCTTGTTGCTTGCGGCCAACCAACAGAAACAACTGGCAGAGAGTCGGCACAAAGTGGAATTCTACAACCGTTTCATCGAAGATAGGGACTGGTTCAAGACAACCACTATTGCCGATGAGTTACAGGTAACGCCCAGTATGCTCAACCGGTTCCTTGAGGATGAGGGGATTATCCGAAAGGAAAAAGGACAATGGGTAGTACCGGGGTTCCACTCTGCACTCCAGTGTGAAGTACCGTACTATTGGACAAACGCCAAAGGAAAGTCGTACAAGATGGGCGGCGCACGCCGCTGGACACAAGACGGACGGGAGTTTATCATCGAGCTTTGGAACAGGAAACATCTTAAATAAATAGCTATGAATGATATATCGGAAACAACGACGGAGAAAATCATCAGGATAACCGGACGTGAACCCGTGTCTTGCCGGTGCGCTTCCTGCCGGAACCAATGCAAGCGTGCCCCGTGCCTGGGTACGCCGCAGGACATTTGTGCGCTGCTCGAAGCCGGATACAAGGACAAGTTGGCAGTGACGGCATGGGGCGTGGGAATGATATTGGGAAAATTGCCGTTCCCCGTGCCCATGGTGCAGGTAATGCAGACTCCCGACGGCTGTGTCTTCTTTCAGAACGGACTTTGTGAGTTGCATGACCGGGGGCTAAAGCCGACGGAAGGGCGGCTTTCCTACCATACCCTGACGGAAGAGAGTTTCGACTTTTCCAAGTCGCTTGCCTGGAACGTAGCCCGTGAGTGGCTGAACGAGAAGAATGTACCCTTGATTTTGAGGATATTCGAGAGGTTCAACATCATCGGTAAATAAACAAGGATGCCCTTATAGTCTCTTCGAGGGCTGCGGGGCATCCTATTATCAACACATTATATATAGGAATATGAAACTGAATTTGATAGAAGACAGAGGTGTCCGTTTCGAGATGGATATCGAAGATAACAAGCTGATGCTGGACGTGGCAAAGGTGGCTGAATCATTAAGAAAGGATATGCAGCCGAAAGCATGGATGAATAAGAAAAGCGTGAAGGAATTTCTGGACCTTACCTGCAAACAGATGGGATGCAGGCCGGACAAGCTCGTGCATGAGGTGCGCAAGGTGGACGGCAGTATCGAACTATGGTTCGAAGCCTTTGTGGCGATAGAATACCTGAGATGGGCAAATGAAAATCTGGCGAACTGGTTCGCGGAAAAGCTGAACAAGCTTATCAGTGACGGAACCATATCCTGTGATTAGGGCCATGGCTGAACTAAGGATATTGGACTTCAACGGGATACGGGTCCCGATGGTAGTCGGTGAAAGAACCGTGCTGATATGTGTCAGCGAGATAGGCAAAAACTTCGGCAGGGCCTGGCAACCGTGTCGCTGGCTGGCTACCAAAAAGGCCAAGGAGCTTGTCAGGCAGGTTTCCGGAACAAGGAGGATACGCATGGAGTCACTTGTCATTGTGCGCCGGGGTGGTGTCATTAACGGTACGTGGATGTTTCCCGAGGTGGCGGTGGCTTATATAACATGGCTATCACCCGAAGCTGGTAACTGGTGTGGTGCCAGAATAAGGGAGATAATGAAAGCGAATACCTCCAAATAGCCTGTGCTTGAATCAGTATAGTTCCCCGATCATTCTTCAATTATGACCGGGGAATTTTTGATTACTATTGCAACATAGCTTCAAACTCCATTAGATCAGGACCTTGAAGTCCCATGTCCTGATAAGTCCGCATGACAATTAAATATTTTAGATAAAAGCTATTATAATCAATAAAAATATTGCAACTCATAGCTCCGCTAACCATTGGTACAGACCACTCTATATAAGTGTTTTCATTTTTTGGAGCAAGTGAGACAGGTACTCTTGTCTCTTTTATAATTCTCTTATCACTATTTCTGGCATCAGGAACATCATATAACCGAACCACTAAATCTATATCCATAATATCATATTCTGTGGTATTTTTTAGTTTTACATAACCTGATATATTTCTTGAATTACTTTTCAATATCCTTTGTTCAATAATTTCAAAACCCACTTTTAATGTAGCCCAACTAAAAATTTCAGAATCGTTTGCCTTTTGCACTCGCTTTAAGGCTTTTATATCCGTTCTGCGGAAGTTTCGTCAAAATAAGGTGTGTAGTATTTGAAGAGTTTATTTTTTTTATATTCCAATAATCCTTTGCTGCTTTCGATTGGAGTTTTTTCTTTTAATGAAGTAATTGACTCTTTATCGAAAGAGAAAGTGACCGTTTCTTTTCGTAAATCAGGGGTAATACACTCTGTAGTGACTATAATACGAGTGCCTTTGTCTTCGACATCTGTTATTTCATATTTATCAACCCGAATCCAATAAGCGGATTTTTCCGATTCATCCATGAGGATTATTTCATCTGCTAAATCGGGATATAAATCTTTGATAAGTAAATTTAGGGTGGTCCCAAAAGGAAGCCTGCCGCAGGAATAATCAGAATATTCTTTAAGAAATTTTTCTACGATTTGTTTTGCGCTATCATGTGCCTCATTTACGCAACTTGATACTAACAGTAGTATACCGGATAAAAAAACAGCAATTTTAATGCGAGTTCTATTCATGTTATATAATTGATTTAATAGTGTGCAAAGGTAGATAATATATCCCGATTATATTATTTAATTAAGATAAAACATATTATCCCTTTAAGCTATTGTAAAGATTAATTCCATATACACATATATGTATTGATATTGTTGCTCATATTTATTAAGTATAAGCTCATCCAAACCTAATAACTTGACGAAAAGCAACTTAAGGAAGAGACTCGATGATACTCGGATTATGGGTTCTTCCGAGATCTTATAAAGTTTGCTCTGGAAAGGTAGTATTTAAGTTCTTTGGGTTGAATTGAGATGAGAGGAAAGAGATGATATTTTTGTTTTCCCTCAAGGACTTCAAAGTACCTTTCCCGTTTTTTCCTTTTTAAGCAAAAAGGGGAACTGGAAGGAGGGGAATGTTTCTTTGTTTTCTTCGTTTCTTTTCTTTTATATATTTTCTTTTCTTACCTTCTTTTTTTTCTTTCACCCTTTACTTGTAGGTTGGATATTACTAAACACTGAATAAATCCAAAGTATATCTTGCTCCTAAAATACTTTGAAGCATACATCCTATGTGTAACTTACATAATCAACCTAGAACAAGCTGTATCTTGCTTTATTTTACTGGGAATAAGTGTATTACTAATAATAAAACCCTATAGTCTAATATTTGTATCATTGGTAACTATAGGATTCTAATACAATAAAGTCGAAAGTAAGTGTCTATTTTTTAGCAACTTATAATGTTTGCAAGTACTTACTACTCCGTAGGGGGATGATAGAAGTATGAATCTACTTTCGCTTCGCTCAAGTAGCCCCATACTTCTATCTCTCTTACTGAAAAAGCTCCTTTCAGTCGCTTTTTTCTTAATTTCCTATTCGATAACATTATACTATGAATGTGCTATTCCATTATGATGCAGCTATTTAACCTTTTTACAAACTCCTATCAACAACCTAACGATATCCTAAAAGTACTGTGCCGCATTTACTCATACGTCGTGAGCTATTCTCTAAGATTTTGTTTACCAAGAAAAGAATGTCAAAAATATGGCAGAAAACGAGTACGGGAAAATATCGAGATAAACCCATAGTGAAAGAATGCTGTATTTGGCACTTCTTGTGCGCTCTTTTAGGTTTTACATTATAAAATGACATGGATATCCATTTGATGTATAAAAGTGAAATACGGCCCTTAAAACAACAAAATGAAGAGTATGACGTTTCAAGGGCATAACAACTTATGTCCTCGAAGCGTATACAAATATATTAAAAAAAAGCCCGCAAAAACAAGAATACATATTTGATTTTCAGTGGATTAGCCAAAGAAGACTTATCAATACCCCCCGGCAGTTAAAGATGTTCACTCCGGAAAGAATACAAGAATCGAGGAGCATAATGCCGAACGAAGGACAATTCAAGGTCTTTTCAGAGCACGTTCAAAATATCTTTTAGAGTAGCTTTGCTCCCCCAAAACGATTTAGGAAATATGATGTGTCATGGGTTGTATTGATAATAAACAGCCAATCTATTTATAGACAAAAATAAGTAAATTTATTTCCTAACCAGTTTGAGACGTAACGGAACCGGAATCTGATACGAAATTAGAGGATGAATTCGGTTACGACCTTCCTGGACTATTGGGAAAAGAGGGTGATAAACTATAATATAGTAATTATTGGGAAGTTTCAATAAATCAATGATTCATAATACTACCTCCGAAATAGACACGGCAAGTTTTTAAATCCGACCTACTCCATTCTTTGTATTTATAAACAATAATATTCCATTCTTAGACCAACTTTTTCGAAGTACGCTTCCCTATACTTGAGAAACCCTTAGTACTAACTTAAATATAGAACAAGACAATGGAATTAAAGAAAAGAATGACGTATGGTGAAATGGCAGAGTATTTCGAGTCTGAAACCGGAAAATTAGCAACCCGATCAAGCGTGGGTAAGTATGCAAAACAAATTGGGTTTGAAGTTTACAAACCTCACATTGATGGCAAGAAACTGTTTTTCTATGTGAACGCCAGCATCGGCAAAGAGACAGAAATTGCCGGCTCAATAAGGCAAAATTAATTGATTGATAGTCATGGGTATATTATCGCCCATAGCGCAGTTTTTTTGTATAATAGCTAAATCAATTCTATTATGATTACAAGCGAAGTGATTTTCAAGTATGAAAACACAAAAGTTACATTTCTTGCGGAAGGTAGGAATGTGATGGTCAATGCCACAGAGATGGCGAAACCTTTTGGCAGGCAGAAGAAGCCTTCATATTGGTTGCATACCAATCAAGCGAAAGATTTTGTAAAGGCACTTTCCAAGTCGAGAATAATTGACTTGACTGATTTACTGAAGGTTACCTATGGTGGTAAAAGTCCCGGTACTTGGATGAACGAGGACCTTGCATTGGAGTTCGCCCGGTGGCTGTCACCGGAATTTGGAATCTGGTGCAACGACAAAATCAAGGAACTTCTAAAAAAGGGCGTTGTATCTTTGAACGAACAAGAGAAAATGCTGTTCGGTAAAAAAATCAAGGAGCTGGAAAATAAAGTGGAAGAACTCGTCCCGGACGCTGAGTTTGGAAAATCTGTTCGCCGCAACACAGACAGCATCCCAGTCACCATATTTTCAGACTTTCTGGTTAGTAACGGATGTGACATCGGCAGGAACCAACTTTATGAATTTCTCCGGGAAAACAAATACGTTTATAAGAAAGGAGAAACTGATCGCAACTTCCCGACGAGAAGATCAACAAAGATGCGGATACTTGAGACACGTTATCCCAGTTCAACCACCGAATTCGGCCCAACCGTTTATGTAACACCGAAAGGAATCAAATATTTCCTGAGAAGAAGAGGTATGATCGAAGCCTTTATCGAAAGGCAAAAGGCGAAAACAACAAAAAAGATAAATGGATATAACCGACGCTAATTGTTGTATCTAATCATGGAGAAGTGAGGCAATCAGTACCGGTTCGTCTTCCTTTTTACCTCTCAAAATATCCTTTATTCAAAAGCAGATTGTCGCCTCGCCAAACGGATGTATATACCTTCTCGTTCCAATCGCCTTTTTTTGTTCTGTACTCGACATCTTAAGCGTAGCATCGAAATCTATCGAATCCATTACGAAATCTATCTGATCTGTTTCTTGTTTAACACTGACTTGACACTTTGCAGGTATTTTATAGGTACTCTGCTCATTACTTTTATCAATTAGATGGTGAAAGTATAGGCAGATTTATTAACTTTGTGAAAACTTTGACTCATTATGTATATTATTGATAATACTACAGAAAATAATCATCATGCTGAATTTGAGAAACTAGCCTCGATTTCGGATGAGATTGTTATTGTCAGTCCATTCTGTTTTGGTAACTTCAAATACTTTTTTGATAAGTTCGTCTCACATAGCAGCATTCAATCAATAACGCTCATCACGACACTTCGAAATGAAGAAGCAATGAATAAAATCCCCTCTTTGCAATCCTTTCAAAGTGAAGCTAAAAAGCTGAATATAAACAATAAAATATTCATTAATGATCGTCTTCATGGGAAAGTCTATCTATTTAAAAACGGGAACACTAACCAAAATGCTATAATTACATCTGCCAATATCACTCACAATGGATTAAGCCGAAACCATGAATGGGGATGTTGCTTGTCTGATACATCTGCAATAGATCATTTAGAACAAAATATCAACTCTACTATCCATTATCAATTGACAGCAGATGTCATTCAAGATATTAGCTTAAAACTTGATGAATACAAAAAGAAACATCCAAAACAAACTCAAGAAAAACCATGTATAAATATAAACGACCTTATAATCCCACATATTTTTAAAGTAGATTTAGATTCGGATACACGTATATTTATTAAACCCATTGGTTCAACAGACGAACCCATCTATGATGGCGATTATTCAAAAGAAGAAGAACAGTATTTTTGCAAAAAACGCCCGAAAGCTGTAAGAAATGGAGATTACCTTATTTCTTATGGTGTTGGTTCTCGAAAAATAATATCCGTATTCAAAGTGACCAGCGAAGAGCCCATCTATTCAGGTAATGATGATGAGAGGTGGCCTTGGTATGTAGAGGTTGATAATGTTACTCCTAAACTTGGTTCTCAGTGGTTTAATAAGAACCTGTACATTATGGATATTGCAAATGAATATGTAGAGATGTTTGGTTTAAATCTTACAAATAACGGAGGAAGTACATTAGGAGCATTACAATGGGGGGTTGATAAAATTCAGTTAGATCATAATTTTGGGACATATCTAATGGAGTTAATCCTAAATATTGAAGATAGGATATAGCATTATCCACTCAATACATGCTGAATCAGCCTTGTTTTTAAGAGAATTAACATGGATTACTAATGCATCACCTTATCGCTGCACAAATATGTATAGCGGCTGATTAACTATAAACTGTGATTAAATGAATAACATTGCATGTAAAGGCTATGCATATAAACCAGAGCTTGGATAATTGAAAATCTCATTCCTGATGGCAATGAAAACAACTAACGTCACCATGGAAGATATAATAAGAATAATTCCAGCTATTAAGGCTGTATAAAATGAAATTCTTCTTTTTTTATAATTCGGTTCCGAATATTCTACATTATCTTTGATACAATTTAATATCCACATAGTACGGCTTAAGCGATATCTTTCAGTCGACAATTTACTGAACATTGCAACACCAATCATCAGTATTCCTAGGGACAATAGCACTAGGGATAAAACAAAAAATACACGAGCCCAGTAACAGTCATTAGTAGTATTGGTTAGGGAAATTAAAATGCCTAACAGTGAAGCGGATGCTATCAAAATATCTTTGGAAATAACATAGTGCGATTCGACTAACGACCGTCCTGATTCATCGTATCTTTGAATAATATCATTAATATTTTCCATATTATTATATGTTAGTGAATGTTGTTCCTATTGGTAAATGTTGTATTTATCCAAGAATAAATATATTCCAAATATACGAATAATAAAAAAAAGATTATTGATAAGGAAGAAAAATCAGGTTTTCACTCACCAAGAAAAATATTATTTATTTTTTTTACATAAAACGGACTTAGTATTAATTGATAGTTAAACACAACGAAAAAGGGACAACAACGAACTTATCAATACTTTGTAGCCATTTCCTTGCAATATAACAAGCAGTATTAAATTGATAGCCTTTACACTTATTTATATATATAGTAACCGCAAATCCCTTTCGCTGTAAAGGTTACCTTTCACGACTTAGTCAACATCAGTTGGGCAGAGTATTTTAGCATCTCAACTCCCACTTTCAGTTCTATCAATAATTAAGAGCCGGATTATTGGTTTCCATATAAATAGTACAGGGATAGACAGTTTATCTTTTGTCAAACTATAAATGCCTTTCTATAACGATTGTATCATTTCCCAGCACCGCTGTCCACTCCTTCAGTATTGATACGATTTAACACTTCATTTTCCATCTATCTTCTTAAAATTATTACTAAAGTCGGACTTGGGAAATTCCCCATAGAGCGCGTATGGTATCCGCAGTAGCCCCAATACCCACTCTGTTCTTTTTAAATTTATTATATTACTTATAATCACATAGTTACAATCCTTACTTTGTCATAAAGTAAGGATTGATATACTTTATTAGTATTAAATTGTAAGTAGAAATAGAAAAACAAGCCTAAATTTACTATTATCGATTGATTTGTGAATACAGAATAAAATACTAAATTACTGATTAATAGTTTATTGTATTATATTTTAAAACAAATTTCAATTTGAAATACAAACATTTTCGTTCAAATTTCCCAGGTAGGCAAAAAACAAAAAAATCAATGAATTTTTCTTTTGTTTTAATTGATTGATATTCAATTGTTTATCCTTTTGCCCTCGCGCGTAAGCGTACAACCTTCATTTTAAGGGGTTTACCTTCGATAGTTCTAAAAAATATTTCTCTTTTTGTTTGTTCGTATCAATTTTATTTCGTTTTGTTGTTGTGTTCTCAAACGGAAACGAGAGAGGACAAAACAAACAGTCTGAAAAGACAAACAATTCGTTCTTTTACTTTTTTACTATCGACTTGAAAAGGTTCTTTATCCAAAACGGAAACGAGACGGGACAAATAAAGAACTTTGTAGATAGTCAAGCGCAAAGATAAGTACTTTGCATTGTGAGGCTGAAACCGTAGTAAGCTGAATTAAATTTCACTCACATAAAACGAAACGTTCGCTTATTGAATAATCCGTTTCGTTTGGCTGAATGTATTTATATACGTTCGTTTTTCCGTTACTCTGTAAACGGACGTAAAATATATTTCAGTTTTCAATTGCAGAGTATCAAGCAAATTTTTACGCTATCC
>OLQM01000065.1_pt1 | contig 92455 bp, 78 predicted proteins | sample 1673161 | NCBI WGS metagenome assembly OLQM01 (sample SAMEA3136761, study PRJEB25190) | human gut metagenome | reverse complement strand
AAGCACACGCGCAAGTCCCAGCGCGCCGCTGATGCGCATCACCAGCTCAACGACGCAGGCGAGAAACGGCGCGGTGCTGTTGCCCATGCTCTGCACCGTGGATCGGTAGACGACGAGAAGCCCGAGCACGACGTAAAACGGCGCGACAACGGTGAGATACCCGCCGGCATAGGAGATGACCTCCTCGGTCGGCGCGTCGATGAAGAGCGAGACGACCGCGCGCCGCGCGAGCAGCATCGCCGCGCACATGAGGACGTTGACGCTCTCGAGCTGGATGAGCGAGGCTCGGACGCCCTCGCGGATGCGGTCGAACCGGTGCGCGCCGTAGTTCTGCGCAACATAGCCCGAAATGGCGATCTGGTACGCCGTATTGACGAGCACCGAGAGCTGATCGACCTTTGTCGCGGCGGTATAGCCCGCCACCGCCGCCGTTCCGAGCTTGTTGACGCACGCCTGTACAACGAGCTGGCCGATGCACATCACGGACATCTGAAAGCCCATGAGAAATCCGACGCGCAGATGGCGCGCCGCGGCGATCCTGCTCCCCGCGAAGTCCGCCCGGCGGGTGCGGAGCACCGGATACTTCCGCAGCCCGACGATCGTGCAGAGGATCGCCGAGAGGAGCTGGCTGAGCACCGTCGCCCATGCCGCGCCCGCAACGCCCATATGGAACGGGACGATGAAGAGAATGTCCAGCCCGATGTTGAGCAGCGACGAGAGCACAAGAAAGACGAGCGGCGTGCGGCTGTCGCCGAGCGCACGGAGCATATAGGAAATGATATTATAAAAAACCGTCGCGCCGGTGCCGAGCAGTATCACGAAGAGATAGGCATAGGCGTCGGCGAAGATGTCCTCCGGCGTCTGCATCCAGCCGAGCACCGGCCGGGCGAGCAGACACACGAGCGGCGTGAGCAGCAGCGTAAATACCGCCGAGAGCGTCCACGACACCGCGGCGCTCCGGCGCATGCCGGTCTCATCCCCTGCGCCGCAGCACTGGCCCAGGCAGATGCCAAAGCCGCCGGTCAGCCCCTGCACGAAGCAGAGGACGAAATAGCTGATGATGCCTGTGGAGCCGACGGCGGCGAGCGCGGCCGCGCCGAGCGTTTTGCCGACGATGACCGTGTCGGCGAGCGTATAGAAAAGCTGGAAAAGGTTCCCGCCGAGCACCGGCAGCGCATACCGCAGCAGCACGCCGAACGGACGGCCTTCCGTCAACTGTCTTTCCATGCAGAAAACTCCTTTTGATTTTCGCGCAGATACTATACTCCACGCCGCCGAAAATGAAAAGCGGCATAATCCACAAGGATGCAAAACCGGCTTTCGCCGCATTTGTACGGGAAAGCCGGTTTTGCATTTTTCTATGTAAACGCCCTGCGGCGGTCGTTGTTGGTCTGCCGCTTTCGGCTCCTCCGCGGTGGACAGTTGCCTCTTATGTGCTGCTGTTTGCAAGCGCGTAATACTGCCTGATAGTTTAAGAAAATGTATTCATAACCCTATTCTGTAGGCAACTTATTTGCACGCAAGTTCAACAGACGTATACATCCGAGCAACACAACAAGCAGACTGCCGCAAATCAGCGGAATGACGTAAGACTCCACCATGTCAACAGTCTTTCCGTATGCAGCACAAAACCCGCCGCACGAGCGTTCGTGCGGCGGGTCGTTTTTTTGATAGCTTATTCGAGTGAGAGCGTGCAGTCATGCCCCGTGTCGGTGCGGGCGATGAGCGCGGTGAGCTTTTCAAAGAGCGTTTCACCCTCGCCCCGGCGCGCTTCGGCGAGCAGCGTCTCCATGCGCGGGCGGTTATTCGGGTGGCAGCGGCGCAGGAGCTTTTCATAGTAGATCACCGTGGCGCCGTAGCCGAAGTCCTCGCGGCTCTTTTCGGAGTTGAGCCAGCGGATGTGCAGCCGCGCGCCCGCCGGGATCTTGCCGATGCCGCCGCCGAGCAGGTCGTTGAGCGCGTCAAGGCTGTGCACAGCCTCGTCCGGTCCTACGTCAAAGAGACGGTTGAACTCGCGGAACAGGCCGTCCATCGTGGAGAAGTTCGCCCCGTCGATCACAAGGGTACGGCGGCGGCCGTCGCTCGGTTCGGCCGCTGCAGCTGCCGCGGTGCTCCGGCCTGCGCCCTTGCCGCCGGATTTCTTCGCTTTGAGCCTGTCGATATAGTCCCGGAAGTCGGCGGTATAGAAGCTCTCCGGAATGCGGTTGGAGATCGCGTATCCGGCAAAGCCGCCGATCGAACCGGTGATCACGCCGCCGAGCACGTCGGTAGCGTAGTGCACGCTGAGATAAATGCGCGAAACGCCCATGGCGAGCGCGAACAGCAGCGCCGTCCAGCTGACCTTTTTGTTGCCGCGGAGGAACACCGCAAGCGAGGCCGCCATTGCCGCGGTCATATGGCCCGAGGGGAAACTCTTGTCGCTTTCGGTATGCTTGCCGAGCATTTCCCAATACTGCTGGAAAATGCTGCCGTCGTGCGTATACGGGCGGGGCCGGGCGACGAGCGGTTTAAAGCAGACGTTTGTTACCAAAGCGCCGATGGCAAGCGCGAGCAGCATCGTTGTGCCGTATCGCCGCGTTTTGCGGAAAAGCATCAGCGCGATCGAGAGCAGGATGAGGAAGATACCGCCCTTGCCGAGGAGCGAAATGAACGAGAGGAACGGGGTGAAGAACCACCCGGCGGCGACGTAGAGCTGATGGATCGCGGTTGCGACCGCTTCGTCAAAGCCCGCGAAGGCCGTATTCAGCCACAGCGCCAGAGCCGTGAGTTGCATAAGCCGGACTCCTTTTTCTTTTAAATAATCGCATGGATATCTTTGGTATTATAACCGAGCCGCGCCGGAATTGCAAGTCAGCCGACGACACGCCCAAATATGCGCAGCTCGTCCTCCGCCGCCACACGGATGGGGGCATACCGCGGGTTGAGCGACACAAGCTCCACGCGCCCCGGCGCGTGCTCGAGCCGCTTGCAGTACCCCGCGCCGTTATAGAGGAACACGCCGATCTCTCCGGAGCGGAGCGTTTCCTGGCGATGCACCCAGACGATCTGCCCGTGAACAAAGCGCGGCTCCATGCTGTCCCCGGCAATGCGCACGCCGAAGTCCGCGTTCGGCGATACCTCGTCGCCGACCTCGACGGTGTCGTAATCCGTCCCGTCGAGCAGCTCGCCCGTACCGGCGGATACCGCCAGCCGGTAGAGCGGCAGCGTCCGCACGGCGCGCCGCTCCTCCGCGGGCGCAAACGCCGCGACGATATCCCGGATATGATAGAGACGGCAGAGCTCCACAAGCTGACGGGCGCTCGGCAACGTTGTGCCGCGCTCCCACTTGCTCACCGCCTGCGTCCGTACCGGGAAGCCCGCCTCGGTGATGTATTTTGCCACCTCCGTCTGGTTGTATCCCGCGGCGCGCCGCGCTGCCGCCAGACGCGCGCCGAAGCTGTTGTCGTCCATGGGCGTTCTCCTTCCTGTGGGTCTGAAATTTTCTATCTACAATATATAGGGTACTGCCAAAAAACGCAAGCCTTTTTCTCTTATAAAGCGAAAAGTTACCGCTTGATTTCGCTTATAAAGCGAATTATAATACAATTAATCGCTTGTAAGGAGAATTTTTCGGTATGGACGCGCTGAATATGCCTCTGGAGATGATCGCCGTATGCTCGCCGGACGGGGAGCTTTCCCCGGCGCGGTTCCGGCTGGAAACGGAAAGCGGCGAGCGCGTCACGGTGCGCATCCGTCAGATCCGCCGCCGGGAGGAGATCCGGCTCATGGGCATGGAATCGATCCGGTTCGACTGTCTGGCACTGCTGGGCGGACAGCTGCGGCGCTTTGAGCTGCGCTACGGCGTGCGCGCGCACCGCTGGACGCTCTGGCAGTTTCTCGACCGGGATGTTCCCGCGAGCCGATAGATAATCTACACATGTGACAAATTCAAAAATCTGTTGCAGATTTTTAGCAGCGTTCCGGGTTGCAAAGCGGAAAAATTGCTATATAATGTGGTATATTGTAAATTCTTCCGTTATGGGGTGGTTCTCATTCGCTGGGACGTTTTCTTCCTGCTCTGGGCAGGGATGATGGTTTTTCATCTGGTCACATATTTCGGCTCGCAGTATCTTGAGGGCGAGCCGCACACCGTGGGCGGCTCGCTCGACGAGCGCATTCCGTTCCATCCCGGATGGATCTATATTTACAGCTCCTGGTTCGTGCTGCTGCTCGGCGTGCCGGCGCTGCTCAACATCGTTGCGCCGGAGCTTTGTCTCAAATACATGCTCGCGCACAGCATTGACCAGCTTTTGAGCAACATCATTTATCTGATCTACCCGACGACGTTTGAACGCCCCGTACCGCCGAAGAAGGGGCTGACCGGCTTCGTCATCGGTACGGTGTACGGCGCAAACCACCGCTTTCTCAACTGCGCGCCGAGCGTGCACTGCTCGGTGTCGTTCCTCTTCGCATTTGCCGCGCTCGCCGCGCCCATGCTGCCGCTGTGGCTTCGGCTGGTGATCGTTGTGTGGTCGCTTGCGATCGTCGCATCGACGATGCTCGTCAAGCAGCACATGGTCATCGACGCTGTGACCGCGCTGCCGGCCGCCGCGGTCTGCTGGCTGCTCGCAGGGCTGGTGAACTTCTCTTCTCTTGCCGCAAAGTTTTCTTAAATAAAATCGTCCGCCGCATTCCGATGGAATACGGCGGATATTTTTCGTTTTTCCTTTATTTCAGAGCGCGGCGCAGCGCGTCGGCGACGGTCTGCACCGTCTCGCGCGTGAGATACGGATGCATCGGGAGGCTCAGCACCGTGGCGCACAGCTTCTCCGTCACCGGGCAGGGAATGTACTGCTTCAAGCCGTCGAACGCCTGCTGGGTGTGCATCGGCTTCGGGTAATACACCATGGTGGGGATGCCCTGCGCTTTAAGCTCCGATTGCACGCGGTCGCGCTCTTCCCGGCTGCGCAGCCGGAGCGTATACTGTGCCCAGCTCGAATACCAGCCCTCCGGCACGACCGGCAGAATCGCCGGGATACCGGCGAGGGCTTCGTTGTACATCGCCGCTGCCGCGTTCACGTCCGCGAGCTCGTACTTTTCAAGGGCGTCCATCTTCACGAGCAGGATCGCCGCCTGGATCGTGTCGAGACGGGAGTTCATGCCGATGCGGACGTTGTCATATTTAAAAGAGCCCTTGCCGTGGACGCAGAGGGAGCGGATCATGGCCGCCGTTTCGTCGGAGTCGGTGAACACCGCGCCGCCGTCGCCGTAGCAGCCGAGGGGCTTCGCGGGGAAGAAGGACGTGCATGCCGCGTCGCCGAAAGCGCCGTTGCGCTTGCCGTGCAGCATGCCGCCGAAGCCCTGCGCCGCGTCCTCTAGGAAGAGCAGGCCGTGCTTTTTGCACACGGCGGCGACCGCCTCATGGTCTGCGGGCAGACCGAAGAGATCGACGTCCACCACGGCCTTCGGCGTGAGCTTTCCTTCCGCAATAACGGCTTCGATGGCCGCCTCAAGACTTTTCGCGTCCGCGTTGAACGTATCGGCGCAGACATCATAGAATACCGGCGTGCCGCCCATGGTGGAGACGGCCTCGCCCGAGGCGAAGAACGTGAAGTCCGGCACGAACACGGCGTCGCCGGGGCCGACGCCCCACGCCATCATGCACAGCTCCAACGCGTCGGTGCCGTTGCCGCAAGTGATGCAGTGCTTCCGTCCGACGTAGGCGGCAAGACGCTCCTCAAGCGTTTTCACCTGCTCGCCGCTGATGAAATGCGCGCCGGACGCCACGGCGATCATGGCCGCGTCCATCTCCGGCTTCAAAACCTCATACTGCTTTTGCAGATCACGAAATTGCATTAGTCCTTTACCTCCGTAAGTCCGTTTTCGCCCTCGCGGTATTTCCGTCCGCATTTGGGGCAGTTCAGTCCATTTTTCAAAAGCTCGCCGCATTCACACGCCCAGCCGCAGCGCCGCGCCGGGACGCCGAGCATCAGCGCGTGGTCCGGCACATTGTCCGCCACGACCGCGCCCGCGCCGATGAGCGCCCAACGCCCGACGGTGTGACCGCAGACGATCGTGGCGTTTGCGCCGATGGACGCGCCCTCGCGGATGAGCGTCTTTTTATAACCCGCCGCGCCCTTGGGATACTTCGCGCGCGGCGTGAGATCGTTTGTAAATACGCAGCTCGGGCCGCAGAACACATAGTCCTCCAGCTCCACGCCCTCGTACACCGAGACGTTGTTCTGGAGCTTGCAGCCGTCGCCGATGTGTACGTTATTCGATACGTTCACGTTCTGGCCGAGCGAGCAATGTCTGCCGATGAGAGCGCCCTTCTGGATATGACAGAAATGCCAGATGCGCGTCCCCTCGCCGATCGTGACGCCCTCGTCCACCACGCTGGACGGATGTACATAGTATTCGCTCACCGGTCAAACCTCCCAACATAGTCCATCGTCGAGCCGCGAGAGAGCGGGAAGCGCACGGGCTTTCCGCTCGCGGCGGATTCGTATATGCCGAGCACGAGTTCGAGCGCCTTTCGCCCCTCGATGCCGGAGCAGACCGGCTCGCGGTCGTGTTCGATCGCGTCGATCATGTCGCGGTAGAGCGGCGTGTGGCCCGTGCCCATGTCCGCAACGGCGTATTTTTCGATCGCCCCCGGAAGGGAATCCGTGCCGTTTTCAAACTGCCAGCGTTCGACCTGATCGAGATACTTGCCGGATACGGACACCGTGCCGGTCTCGCCGAACACGGCAAGCGCGTCGCTGAGGTTATTGGGATATACGTTCACCGTTCCCTCCACGGTCGCATAGGCGCCATTCTTAAAGCGGATGAGCGCGAGACCCATATCCTCGGCCTCGATGTACGGATGCGTCAGACGGTCGGTGTAGGCAAATACCTCGTCCGCGTCGCCGAACATCCATTGCAGAAGGTCGGTATAGTGGATGCACTGGTTCATAAGCGTGCCGCCGTCGTTCTTCCACGTGCCGCGCCATTTCCCGGCGTCAAAGTACGCTTTGTTGCGGTTGCGGCGGATCTGCGCCGCGCCGTGCAGAAGACGGCCGAAGCTGCCGTCCGCGACTTCCGCGTGCAGCGCGCGCATCGACGGGCAGAACCGGAGCTGATGGTTCACACAGAGCTTCACGCCGTTTTTCGCGGCCGCTTCGATCATCGCGTCGGCGTCCTCGAGCGAGAGCGCGACCGGCTTTTCCACGATCACGTTCGTCCCGGCTTCGAGACAATCGCAGACGATCTGCCGCTTGATGCCGCTGCCGAGAGCGACCGCCGTGAGAGCGGGGCGCTGCTCGGAGAGCATGGCGCGGTAGTCGGCGTAGAGCTTCACGCCGGAGCGCTTCTCCTCCGGGAGCATCGCAAGCGCCTTTTCGCGGTTTTCCTCCACGAGATCGCAGAGCGCGACGATCTCCAGCCCGGTCTCGAGCGCGGCGCGGATATGGTTGGCGCAGATCATCCCGCAGCCGATGAGAGCATATTTCATAGTTTTGTCTCCCGCAGAATATCGCAGATTTTTTCCGCCGCGTGGCCGTCGCCGAACGGCTGGTAGGCCGGGTCGATGTGCTGCTCGGCGGAGAGCTTTTTCAGAATATCGTTTTTGTCCGGCCGGGCGAGCTGATTGCGGTTATCGACCATTGTCTCCGGCCACACCACATGATCCATAACGAGCAGGCACTGCACACCGGCATAGAATGCTTCGCACTGCAATCCGCCAGAGTCGGTAACGATTTTTTTCGCATGCTGCGTGAGATGCACCGAATCGGAATACCCAACTGGCTGCGTAAGAATGATGTTTTTAAAGCCGTGCCGCTCGCGCAGACGCAGCGCACGGGCATGGTTGCGCGGATGCACGGCGTAGACCGTCGGCGCGTCAAGGCTATCCATGGCGGAGAAGATCTCCGTGAGCGCTTCGTCGCTGCCGGTGTTTTCCTGCCGGTGGCAGGTCATGAAGTAATACTCCTTCGGCACGGTCACAGCCTCGCCGTCAAAGTCCAGAATGTTGGGGTGCTCCCACGGCTGGTTGGCAAAATGCAGAAACGAATCGTACATGATGTTGCCCACGAGGTGCGCCTTGGCGGCGAGATTTTCCTTCCGGAGATTCTCCATGCAAGACTCCGTCGCCGCGAAAAGAAGGCGGGAGCAGTGGTCTGTGCAGACGCGGTTAATCTCTTCGGGGTTGTCGTTCGTGCCGAGACGGTTGCCCGCCTCCACATGCAGCACGGGGATCATCAGCTTCACCGCCGCGAGCGCCGCGGCCAGCGTGGAGTTCGTGTCGCCGTACACGAGAAGCGCGTCCGGCGTTTCGGCAAGGAGGACCTTTTCGATCTCGATGAGCATGCGCCCGGTCATCTCCCCGTGCGTTCCGCCGGCTATGCCAAGATTATAGTCCGGCCGGGGGATTCCCATCTCCTGAAAGAAGATGTCCGACATATTGGCGTCATAGTGCTGACCGGTGTGGACAAGAATCTCCCGGTGTTCGCGCCGGAGAGCACGAGAACCGGCCGCAGCTTTGATAAACTGCGGCCGGGCTCCGACGACGGTAACGATCTTCATTTTAGAGCACCTCGATGTTGCCGCGCTCGGTGACGGCTTTCATCGCGTTCTTGGTGTCGAAAACAAATTTTGCGTTTTTCTGCACGAAGGCATAGTCCACATTCGTGTGCGCGGTCGTGACCATGACGAGGTCGGCCTCGCGCAGCGCTTCTTCCGTGAGCGCCGGGATGCCGGTCATGCTCATGCCCTTCCAGCGGAAGGACGGCACCCACGGATCGTAGTAGCTGACATCCGCACCGCGCTTTTGAAGCTCCTTGATGACGTTGATCGCCGGGCTCTCGCGGAAGTCGGCAATATCCTGCTTGTAGGCGACGCCCAGCACAAGGATCTTCGCGCCGTTCATCGACTTTTTGAAGGTGTTGAGGATGCGGGCGGCGCGGTCCACGCAGTACTCGGGCATGCGGTCGTTGATCATCATGGACGATTCGATCATCGAGGTGTGGAAGCCGTATTCGCGCGCCTTCCAGCTCAGATAATAGGGGTCGAGCGGGATGCAGTGGCCGCCGAGACCGGGGCCGGGATAGAACGCCTGGAAGCCGTAGGGCTTGCTTTTGGCCGCGTCGATCACTTCCCAGATATTGATGCCCATCCGGTCGCAGAGAATGGCAAGCTCGTTGATGAGGCCGATGTTCACGTTGCGGTAGGTGTTCTCGAGGATCTTCTCCATCTCGGCGATGGCGGGAGAAGAGACTTTATAGACCGGCGCTTCAAGGACGGTCTCATACATGGCCGCGGCGATCTCGGTGCACTTGGGCGTGCAGCCGCCGACGACCTTGGGGGTGTTCTTCGTTTTATAGATCAGGTTGCCCGGATCAACGCGCTCGGGCGAGAAGGCAAGATAAAAGTCCTCGCCGCATTTGAGACCGGACTTTTCGAGGATAGGCTTGCAGAGCTCCTCGGTCGTGCCGGGATACGTCGTGGATTCGAGCACGACGAGCATGTCCTTATGGATGTACGGCATGATGCTCTCCGTGGAGGAGCGGACGTAGCTGATGTCCGGCTGCTGGTGAGCGTCGAGCGGCGTCGGTACGCAGATGCACACGCAGTCGCACTTCGCCGCGTCGGCAAAGTTGGCCGTGGCGACAAGCTGTCCGGCTTTCACCAGCGCCTCCAGATCCTCGTTCACCACATCGCCAATGTAGTTTTTACCGGCGTTGACCATATCCACTTTTTCTTTCTGCACGTCAAAGCCATAGACCTTGAAGCCGGCCTTCGCCTTTTCCACCGCAAGCGGCAGGCCGACGTAGCCAAGGCCGATAACGCCGAGAGTAGCTTCTCTGGCAAGCAGTTTTTCCTTGAGTCCCATATGTATTTCCTCGATTCCGTTACGAAGTTGATAAGCTATCCTTAGGATAATATCACGGCTGATCCGTTTTTTCAAGAATCAACGTGTATTGCGCCGAAAAAACGTTTTACGGGTATTGCGGTGTACAACCTCCGGCGGAACAATTCTGCGCTCCGGCCATTCCGCCGCGCCGTTCGGTTCATCCGTGGGAAAGAAGCTTCTTCCTGTATTCTTTCATTCGCTCCATATGGAGCAGCTCGCCCATTTCCTTTTGAGCCGCCGCACTGTGCTCGCCGCCGGGAGCAAATGTCAGCTCACCGAACACGGGTTTGCCGCCGATATCGTAGAGATCCACCCGGACAAACGGAAACGGTGCGCTCAGTTTTCGGGCAATGTCCAGCATTTCATCGTAACAAGACGGCTTCGGCGCTTCGGCATATCGAAATTCATTGCAAATATCCTGCCGGTCATTCCAGTCAACATCCTTGTATACCTCTATCGGCGTTTCTCCGGAAAATCGATCCGAAATCCAGAGAACATACCGCGGCTCCCCGTGAAAACAGTAAAACTTATAATCGCTGGGGAATCCGCCCCCGTCCGCCGTCATGAGATGCTCACAAATATAATGCTGATTTTCTTTCGCCGCAAAAAGGATGCCCTCCTCGCGGAAAGTAATCCGTTGTTTTTCCCAGCGGCGGAGTCTTTCCTTTGCCTGTTCCGGATCAACCGGCTCTCCGTGTGTGCGGAATACGTGGTTACTCCAGCCGCTGGTCGCTTTGATCGCGCACTGCGCCGGAAGCGAGTCCCATGGGATGTCATCCATGTCGTCCCACACACCGTATATCGGGTTGAGCGTGTATTCACAACCCTGCTGCCTAACAAAATCGCGCACACGGTATTTATCGTAGCATTGCTGTACCAACGGGCTTTTATTGTAAATATAGTACTGGAGCCAGAGCAGCTTTTCATTGAACAGCTTTGGATGGCTCAGATCGATCGGGTTTTCCGGTATATAATGACCGTATTTCACGCGCAGGCGAATGTGCAGCTTGGGAAACAGCGGCGCCGTCAGGAGCAGAATAGCGTTTTCTCTCACTGCGCGGTTCGTAAGCGTTTTGCGGAAAAACGCAAATCCCTTCGACACTTTAGATAAAAAGCCACGGATGCGGTTCATTGTTCGTTATCCTTTCTTCCGTCAGAAACCTTCCGCTTGACCGAGCCAAGCAGTTTGTACATCTTGTCCCACAAAAAAAGAAACGACGGGCTTTTGCGGAACAGAATAAACCACACGCCGTTCGGAACGATAAGGCAGATCGCCAGGCGGATCAAGCAGTGGAGCACATTGTATTCTGAAAACGGCGCGCAAAGCAGCGACACAAGCGCGCAGGTAGTGGCAATCAGCGCCAAATATCCGATATATGAAAGATAGTACGGTATCGAGCTTTTTTTGAATACTTTTTTATATATCAGATATGGGTCAAACGAGATCATGATCAGGATGCTTGCCGTTGTTCCAAGCAGCACACCCGTAACGCCCAGACCGCAGGGACCCATGAGAGCATACGAAATAAACACATTGAAGATTGCGGAGAAGAGGTGGCGGTATTTGACCTCCCAGTGGAGGCCGCAGGCAACGCGGTATTTGTATACCGCACCGTTCAGCCCATCCAGCAGATAATTGATAACAATCAGAGCGACTGCCGCGTCCGGCAGAAGCCATTTGGTATCGTGCAGCCATACGCCGGCAATGAACACATTGTAAAGGTGCCAGAAGCAGATCGCCGTGAATCCGTACAGCCAGAAATACGTAAATTGCAGCACGCGAAAAAGGTGTTCCTTTTTTTCCGTATCCTCTCCGGCGCATACATCGCCGATCCCGGCGGCAATGGAGCCGAAAAGCGTATCCATCAATCGGGAAATGTATTTTTTTAATGTAAGATAGTTCCCGTAGACGCCCACGGTGCCGACGCTGATAAATGCGGATATGAGAATGTTATCCGCCGAGGTCAGCGCAATGCCGCACAGGTTGGACACAGTCAACCCGGTGACGTTTTTGAATATATGCTTTTTGGTTTCCCGGTCAAGAGGCGCCGCCCCCGTTTCGCGCAACTCTGGGTACATTTTGTCCGCCTGATACTTGAGCGCATAATTTGACGCTATGCCAAGCAGGAGCCCCGATACCGTGTATGCATAAAACGCCGTCACCGGGTCTTTGCGAAGCGCAAGGAGCAGCACGATTTGAAGTACCGTTGCGGCTATGGACGTGCCGGCCGTAACAAGCGCGTTGACATAGTTTTTCTGCATACAGTACAGCAGGTTCTGCTTATACGAAAAAAGCCAGTAGGAAGCGGCGTTGTTCACAAGGAACAGAACATAGATCACTCGAACATTCACGAGATCCGTGGTTTCCTTCATGAGATACGGAAGGAACGGAAGTAGCACAAGACCGGCAAGCAAGATGAACGACCCGATGAAAAAATAGGCTTTCTTATAGAAAAGCATCAGCGAGCGGATCTTTTCGCTGTCCTTATCTGCAATAGGCTTATACAGCTCATACGTAATGGCCGCGCCGAGGCCGAGTTCCGAAAAGGACAGCACCGAGAGGATGCTGCTAAAAAGGCCGTTTATGCCAAGATACTTCTCTCCCAGCACATAGATAAACACCGTGCGAGACGCGAAGGAGAGCAGCATACTGACGAGTTGTCCAGCAAAGCCTGTTATGAAATTGCGGAATGCATTGATTGTTCGCATGATCCATATTGCTGCGGGGGCAGCTTCCTTATAAAAGATATTTCCGATAAGCGTCCAAAAGGACGGTCTTTTCCCGTTCCCAGCAAAGCTCCCGCTTGGCACGGAGAAGGTTCTGCTTGCAGGAGTTGTAAAACGCGCGGTCTGTACGCATCCGTTCCAGACACTGCGCAAGGTCATCCACGTTTTCTGGTTCGCAGATAAGCCCTATGCCGTACTCGTCTACAAGCCGGTGCATCTCCGGGAGATCGGAACAAATTACCGGCGTGAGACTTTGCACATTCTCAAAGAATTTGTTGGGAAGAGTATAGTAATAGCTTAAACACAAATTTTCGATCGGCATTATACCAACATCCATCGCGCCGGCATATTTCCAGATCTCATTGACCGGTACCGGAGGGAGAAATCGGAGCCGCTCCGCGGCACCGCACTTCGCGGCGATCTCTTCGAGCGTCCGCCGGTATTCATCGTCGGAATTTCCCATCAAAATGAGCGCCGCGGACGGGATCTTTGCCACAGCGCGTATACCCGTCTCGATGCCGTTGCCGGAGGAAAGGCCGCCGTGGAACATAGCAAGAAAGGTCACGCCCTGCGGGGCAAATTCCCGCAGCACGGCCTGCCGGTGCCGTTCTATTTCCGCTTCATCCAGCTCCCAGCAATAGGGTGTCGAACGGATAACGACTGGGCGCTGTTTCAAAGCGTGGATTTTCTGAACCTCATCGGCGATGCTGTCATTTACCATGATGGAAAAAGCGCAGCGCCGCATAAGAAAGCGCTCCTTCCGGCATCGTTTCGCACGATCCTTTTCCTTCCGAACGCCGCGGGCGTAAAGATCAAACTCATGGGAGTCGTAGATCAGCTTCGGACGGCGGAGGAAAAACCGCGTGACTATATACGCCACCTCAAGATTCGGAAGATTATGGCAGCTTATGACGTCCGGGTGGTTGGCATGAAGCACTCGGCCAAGCCGGATCCATTCGCCGAAGATATGCTTCCATTTGGAGAGAATAGAATGTTTTCCCTTCAGCGGTCTCATTTTAAACGGCACCAGTTCAACACCGGCAAGCTCGGCCTCCGGTACGTAGTCCGGTTCATAATAAATCGCCACGACCCGGTAGCCCGCTTCCCGCGCCGCTGCCATCTCCCTCTTATTCCGGCTGGCGGATGAAAGCGGAAGTCCCGGCATCAGTTTAATATAGGTTTTCAACACTGCACCTCCTCAGCGGCAGATGAGCCGCTTATATTCCGCCGTCAGCTGTTCGCAGACAGCATTCTCCGAGAAATTGTTCCGGCAGAACCGGCGGATCGCCTCCGGATCGTAATCGTCATACCGTTCGATCATAGTTTCCATCGCGTATGCAAGCCCCGCGGGATCTTCCGTCTCCACGGCAAGGCCGGTCTCGGGCCGTACAAGAGTTTTCCACGCGCCGGTTTTTGTCATGATAATAGGAAGTCCGCAGCCCATGGCCTCCACAAACACAATGCCGAACGTCTCATACCGGCTCGGCAGGACAAACGCCTGACTGTCCTTCAGACGGCGGGCGCATTCCTCACGCGAGCAGCTTCCGGCAAACTCCACCGCGCCATCAAGAGCAAGCGCCTTTGCCTGCGCACGGAGATTCTCCATCTCCTCCCCGTCGCCGCAGATCGTAAGCATTGCCTCCGAATGCTTTTTTCGCACCTCGGCAAAGGCGTCAAGCAGCACATCCACTCCCTTTTTGCGGTCAAGCAGGCAAACGGAAATAAAGCGGAACCGTCCGTTCTGCGGCGGAGCATGGCGTCCGTTTTCGAAAAACCGCCGGTCCGCCAAGTTGGGAATGACCTGCACCGCTTTCCGGTACAGCGGCTGTATAGCGTTTTTCAGCCCTTCCCCTACCGCGATCACGGCATCCGCGGCATTATAATCGCGGGAGACCGCGGCAAGCTCCTTTTCGCTAAGCATATTTCTCTCGAACCATGTGACATGCTCTGTAACGACAAACGGCACATGCAGCCGCCGCTTGAGCGCACGGGCATACCGGATGGCGCGGAACGAGTGAACATGAATGATATCCGGCCTCCCGCTCTCACGGAGAATGCGGTGCATTTCGCGCAGAATGCGAAAATATGTAAGATGGAACCGCAGCGGCTTTACATGGATAAGATATTCCGTAAGGTTTCCGTCGGTGCACTTCTCCGTCTGCACACCGCTCATGCCGTCGTTATAAACCGCCATAACCGTGACCGTGTGGCCGAAACGCGCAAGTGCCGCCGCCTGTTCGGCGAAAAAGCTCCCCTTAACGGGATCCTCCTTTGTCGGATACCACGACGGCAATACCAGAATGTGCATTTTCAGTTCCTCTCCGGCGGCAGAAGCGCCGTTACCTCGCGAATTTCGGCGGCAACGCGCTCGTCCCACGTCCAAAAATTCTCGTCAGCAAAGCGCTTTGCCCCCTCACCGAGACGTTTCCGTTCATCTTCGTCCGACAGCAGACGGCATATCTCCTTGTGCAGACAGGAAAGCTCTTTTTCCGGAAGAAGTATACCGTTTGCTTCGTTTTTGATTACTGAACCGGTCGTCCCAGTGTCAACGGTGATGATCGCTTTTCCGCAGCGCATCGCCTCAAAAAGCGGATTACCGAGATTTGATGCAGAATACAACGAAAGGAACACATCCGCGCGCTGCAAATAGTCATAGACCAACTCATGGGATATTCTTCCCGTGAAAATCACATGCTTTTCCAGCCCTAGCGCGCATACCTGTTCTTCCAGATTTTTTCTCTCTTCCCCATAACCAACGATGACAAGCTTTGCCTCCGGATGAGACTTTACAACCTCTGCGAGTGCATCAATTGCCAGATTCACCCGTTTTCCCGCCTGCAGGCGGGAGAGAGTCATTAATACTGTATCCGATTTATTCAATGGAAGCTCCGCTCCCAGAGAGACAGCCGGCGCTCCCGGAATATCTACGCCGTTGCGCCAGAAAAAAATCTTTCTACTCTTATTTCCGGAGCGCTTCAAAACTTCATCTCCGCGCGTACCGTCGTTTGTCATCAGCACCATGTCCGCCTCGACACCGTATGCCTGCAGCTTGGGGTAATACCGGAGACGGTTGACTAAATTATCTTTTTTCGTCATCATGTCCCATATACCATAAAACCGAGTAACCAACGGCATAGCGTAGGTCCTGCTGATTTGTTTCGCGGCGTGCACTGCGTGGGTGTCCTGTCCGTAAACCACAGTATTATCGGCGGCAAGATGCTGTTCATTTATAAGTCGCCCTGCTTCCCGGATCAGGATATGGCGAATGGCAAACACATTGGCAAAGCCAAAAAACCATCCAATTTTCCGGATTCTGGTCTCCCTCAAAAAAGGAGGATTAAACCGCACGATATAAAGTCCATCCCCGTAGTCCCGTTCGCCGAGCGGCGTATCCTCTTTTGTGCCGACATCCACAATCCAAACCTTCCATCCGGCAGCAATAAACCCCTCTACCGTTTTCCAGAACGTAGGGGCGCCAACATTATGCCGCTCTCCGAGACCGGCAAACGTAAGAAGAAGAAGATTCTTCATTATTTTTCCTCCAAATCCGAAACGATCTGACGAACGCGGTGAACCCAGAGATTTCCGTTTCTAAGTGCTTCGATACATTGTTTTTCATATTCTTTTCTTTTCCCTGGATTGTCCATTATGCTTTGCAGCGCGTTCGCCAGAGCTTCCGCCTCATACGGCACGACCAAACCGATGCCGTTTTCACGGACAATGGCCGAAATCGTCCGAGCGTTTGTAACAACAACAGGCAGACCATAACTCAGGTAGTCAAAAAGTTTTACATTGACCGCTAAATGCGTGTATGGTGTCGGAGACACCGGTATGACCGAAACGGCAGCGCGTGCATACAGCGGCTTCAGCCCATCGCCCGAAGTATGATGTACTTCCAGCCACGGCGCGTCCCTGTATGGACTTTGAAACGCCGCCCACTCCGCTTCCCGGCAAACAAGGATCAGACGGTATGTCCTGTCTCCGGCGTTTAGCTGCTCAAGCGCCTCAAGCAGCATCCCGACGCCGTACCCGCCGTCCAGCCCACCGACATATATGCAGGTCTTTTCCTCCGGGCACCGCTCAGAAAGATGATCTTCGCCTGCTGGGGGCAGCGAACGCATATCTGTATAGGAAAAATACTTCTTACATTCTTCCGATGGAAAGTACACGATGTCTGCACATTTGAGCACGTTATTTGTGCGCTGCTGCAAATAATCCAGCCAGTGATCCTTCAGCCAGCCGGTAAGATCTGTCCGGCGGGGATACAGTTCCGGAAACATCCAATAGAAATCCCGGTAGAAATACCCGATGGGAATTCCCATTCGGGAGATTTTCCGGATAAGAGCGATATCGCAGCGGAACGTGATCGGCATAGAGGGAGATTCGATATAGCAGATATCCGGCCGGTTTTCCCTAAGCCACCGCCGTATCTCCTGTACCGCTTCGGTGCGCGCCTTTCTTCCCCAGCGCTGCTGTGTGCCGGAAAGGAGCTTTACCTCGTGTCCCTCGTCGAGAAACGCCCGGTACATCTTCTGCGGGCGTACCGACGATCCGGAGGTGCCGGAGTTAATATCCACATAGGTGATATACAAAATCAGCATGAAAGAACTCCCTCATAAAGCTCGGTAAGCCGCGCGGCGATGGTCTCGGGGGCGAATTTCCGGCGGATGTCCGCGGAGATCGCCGCGCTGTCGTAGTCTTCGCGGCGGAGCATCATGTGCTCCATGGCGCCAGTGAGAGCGTCTTCGTCGTCCACGGGGATCAGAATGCCGTTCTCCTCCGTGACAAAATCCTCCGGGCCGCCGCAGCGCGTGGCGATCACGGGAAGCCCCGCCGCCATTGCCTCAATATAGGCGACGCCAAACGTTTCGCTCCTCGACGCCAGCACAAAGCAGTCCGCCGCGGCGTACGCTTCGGCAAGTTCCTCTCGCGGACAGTGGCCGCGGAAGGAGACGCGGCTGTACAGCCCCAGTTCGGCGCATAAAGCCCGCAGCGCGCCGCTCTCCGGTCCATCGCCGAAAATGATAAGCCTCGGCTCGCCGTGCAGCGCAGCGAACGCATGGAGAAGCCCCGCCATGTTTTTCACCGGGATGAGATTGCCAGCCGATACGAACGTGAAGCGCTCGTGCGCGATCCTCTTCGGCGCAAACCGCGCCGTATCCACGATATTGGGTACGACAACAGCTTCGACCCCGGTGTTGGCGCGCATGTTTTTCGCAAGCGCCCGGCTGACCGCCAGCACGGCGGCACAGCACTCATATTTTCTTTTCAGATGTTCCGCCTTCTCCGGTGAAAGCGCACGGTTGTGCAGGGAGGAGTGCTCAGTGAAAACGAACGGAATGCCCTCCCGCTCCGCCATCGCGGCAAGTTCAAAGCCGAAATGCTGGTGGATAACGTCCGGCTTCCAACCATCCTTTGCTATGGCGCGACGGATGCCGGAGGCCGCCAGCCGTCCGGCCAGCTCCGGAAGCCCCAGTGGCAGCGCGCCGCAGGGAACCGAAGCGTAATAAACGGGTATGCCGTCCAGCGTGTATCGATAACACCCCCACGGGCGGGAGTGGCGGATCGACCGCGTGTCCACGGCGGCAAAGCGGACATCGTGTCCGGCATCCCGCAGCGCTTTGGCCTGATCTAGAGCAAAAATATTTACTTCGTGTTTTCTCGGACTGTCAAAGCCAGAGGCTGCAATGAGGATTTTCATCCGTTATTCTCCTGCAAGAATGTCCGCAATGCGGCGGCAGGCATGGCCGTCGCCGTAGGGGTTCGCGGTGCGGCTCATTTTTTCGTACGCCGCCGCGTTATCCAAAAGCTCCGTGAAGCTCTCGTAGATCGTTTCCTCCCGTGTGCCTACCAGCCGGAGCGTTCCGGCCGCGACGCCCTCGGGCCGCTCAGTCGTATCGCGCATGACGAGCACCGGCTTGCCGAGGCTCGGCGCTTCCTCCTGAATGCCGCCGCTGTCGGTGAGCACGAGATAGCTGCGCGCGAGAAAGTTGTGGAAATCCAGCACATCCAGCGGCTCGATGATATGGATTCGCTCGTCGCCGCCGAACACCTCCGCCGCCGTTTCGCGCACGGCGGGGTTGCGGTGGATGGGGTAGATCGCGCGGACATCGTCGTGCTCATCGAGCACGCGGCGGATGGCGCGGAACATGTGGCGCATCGGCTCGCCGAGATTTTCCCGGCGGTGTGCCGTGATGAGAATGAGCCTCTTCCCTGCCGCCCATGCGAGCTCCGGATGGGTATAGTTGGCGCGGACGGTCGTTTTCAGCGCGTCGATGACCGTGTTGCCGGTCACGTGGATCGTGCCGGGGTCGCGCCCCTCGGCGAGAAGATTTTCCTTTGCCTGCTCCGTGGGCGCAAAGTTGTAGCGGCTGACGATGGACACCGCCTGCCGGTTGAATTCCTCAGGATAGGGGCTGTAGATATCCCGCGTGCGCAGCCCGGCCTCCACATGCCCCACCGGGATGCGCAGATAATAGGCCGCGAGCGCGGCGGCAAAGGCGGTCGTCGTGTCGCCCTGCACGAGGACGATGTCCGGCTTTTCCGCTTCCAGCACGCCCTTGAGCCCTTCGAGAACGCCGGTTGTTACGTCAAAGAGCGTCTGCGAATCCTTCATAACGGAGAGATCGTAGTCCGGCACGACGGAAAACGTTGCAAGGATCTGGTCGAGCATCTCGCGGTGCTGTCCCGTGACGCAGACAACGGTTTTTATTTCGCGCCGTGCGCGCAGCTCCTGCACGAGCGGGCACATTTTCACGGCCTCCGGCCGCGTGCCGAAAACCAGCAGGATCTTTTTCATGGCGTTCCTTTCCTTTTGCGCGCCGGATGTCTGTGCTTGTCAGAGGATCCAGCGCTCGGTCTCAAAGACCTCGGCGTACTGCCGTCCGATCTGCACGCCGTGGCTCATGGCCAGTGCGCGGATATACTCGCCGGAGGCATAAATGCGCCCGCGCTGTGAGATATACCGCTCCACGGCGGCGATCTTCTTTTCTACATGGCGTTCTTCAAGCGTGACATATACCTGATTGTTGAACGTCAGGTTGTTCCACGGCTCCTCGTAGCCGAGGATGCTCGTGCGCTTGAAGGCCCGGATGGCCTCCTCGGCGATGGTATGGTGATCCTGATGCACGTCGTGCAGCGACGGGGCAAGCACGAGATCCGGCACGATGCGCCGATTGAGCCGCACGAGCTCCTCCAAAATCTCCTGCCGGTGCGCCGGGAAATGACGAACCTGAAAATCGAAAAGGATAAGCTGTTCTGCCGGTATTCCGTAGCTCTCCATGGCGGAGAGAAACTCCGTTTTCAGCTCGTCCGCCGGAAAGCCCGCCGGGACGGACTCCGCGCAGGTGGAGAACACAGCGAAATGCACCTCGCAGCCTTCCTCCAGCAGCCGTGCCACCGTTCCGCCGCAGCCGAGCTCGCCGTCGTCGGTGTGCGGGGCGAGGACTAGAACTTTCTTCATATCGTCAGCTCCTTTACCAGTCAAGTCGGTTTCCGGCGGCGTCGAAAAACGCCTCCTGATACCGCCGGGACATACGCGTGCCGAAATGAGGCGTCAGCTCCGGCAGCGGCTCGCCGAGCAGCCGCTTCATACCGAGATACGGCAGGTTGACACCCGCCGCCGCGCACGATACAACGCCCGCGGTCAGGCGCGGATTGATCTCGATAACATATGGCGTTTCATCGTTGGCATTATAGAGAAGATCAAAGCCGAAATTGCCGTCGAGCTCAAGAGAGCGCACGACCTGCGTGCAGATTTCCTTGACTGCCGGATTGTCGTCCACGACAAGCGACATCATGTTGCTCGTGACGACCGATAGGCCGCGGCGCGATACCGTATAGATCGGCTCACCATGGTCGGCAAGAAAATCAACGCTGTATTCGGTGCCGGGAAGGTATTCCATGACGAGCATTTCCGGCATGGTCTCCCGCTCGGAGAGCGTGCGGATCAGCTCCTCATAGCTGATGAACATGGAGTTCGGCTTCTGCTCAAAGAAAAGGTCAAAGCGCGAAATATTCGCGTTGAGCATGCGGATGCCGCGGCTGCCGTTGCCGACCGCCGCCTTGACGCACAGCGCCTTTTCCGGATAGCCCAGCGCGGAGACGGCGGCCTTCAGCTTCTCCACGGTATGCACGCGCTTGTACTCCGGCGTGCGCAGGCCATGCGCGCGCATTGCATCGAGCAGATGTGCCTTGTTATTAACGATCTCCAGCTTGTCTGGCTCCATCACGGATACCTTCGCGCCGAGGGCCTCAAACTCCGCTCGCGCGCGGGCAAATTTCATGAGCTCGCGCGTCACGATGGGGATGACGACCTGCACGCTCTCACGGCGGCAGATATCCAGCACGGCGGGAAGGAAATCCTCCTTTTCCGCCGAGGGAACGGAATAAAATGCATCGACAAGATCGCGCGCACCGGCGTTTTCATTGCGGTCTACGGCAACGATGCGGATGTCCCGCTCGCCGTTTTTGCGCAGACACCGGATGATCCCCGGCGCGCCCGGCGCGCCGCAGCCGGTCATGAGAACCGTGCATTCTTTCATAGTTCTTTCTTACTCCTCGAAAACATATTGAGCGAATATTTCCTCCGCCGTCTGCGCCCGCTTGATGAGGCGCAGGGAATCGTCGCTCTTGCGGTACTCGATCATCGGCACGTCCGGGTGGATGAACGGCGGCTTGAGAACGTTGGAATAGGAGCCGATGTTATCAAAGATCACGCTGCTGCCAACATCGAGCGGCCCGGTGTAGCCCCGGTACAGGATGTCGTATTCGAGACAGGTGTAGCCGGTGAAATTCAGATTTTCCCGCGGCGTTTTCGCGTCGAGCACGAGCAGCGGAAGATTTCGCATCTGCGAGATGACGCCGGCGGTATGGATGCTCGCGTCGAGCACCGCGCAGTCGTTCCCCGGCAGGGATTTGATCGCCGTTACGGGCGCGGCAAACTGCATCGTGTCGGCCACGAGCGTTGTACCCGGCTCCGTGATGAGCGCGGGGCGTTCGCTTACCGGCATCGCGCCGTACTGCGCCCGGAAAAGCGTACCGACCGCCGCGCCGTACTCGGCAAACGTCGGGATATTCTGATCGAACGAAGCGCGCATTTCCTCCGGCAGACGGCCGAACATACCGCTGCCGAGATCAATAAATTTCGGCGGCACATCCGGGAAAAGCTCCCGTGCGAGCGCGAGCATGACTCTCGCGCGGCTCTCCCATCCGGCAATGCTGCGGCTACCGCTGATGTGGCACTGGATGCCGTCAAAGGAAATGTTCCCCGCCGCGCGCAGCCGCGCGGCGAGCGTTTTCAGATACTCCGGTTCGGCGCACAGGCCGAAACGCGAGGGCTTGCCGCTGCCGATATCGACATGCAGCCGCAGCGCCGTATGACAGACGCATTCCGGGTGAGCGGATGCCGCGCGGAGCACCGCGGCGAGTTCCTCCTCATTATCGATGATGACGCATGCGCCGTCGAGCAGCGCGGCAATTCCGTCCTCGCCCTTGCACGGGCCGTTGAAGAGGATATTCTCCGGCGCGTTGCCGACGCGCCGCGCCAGCGCGTACTCCATGCCGGAGACAACTTCCGCCATGCCGCCGAGCGAGCGCACCAGTGAAACGATGCGGGGCGTGTAGTTGGTTTTGTAGGAATAGGCCGCACGGTAAGGCGCATAGGCGGCGCTCATGCCCTCCGTGAGCAGGCGATAGTTTTCGCAGAACCGGTCGGAATCAAAAATATAGGCAGGAAAGCCATATTCTTTTTTTATACGGCGATATGTGGATTCATCCAGCATGGATCATTCTCCTTTGAGAGACAGCAGCTCTTCGTACAGCGCCAGCAGTTTTTTCTCCTCGGTCTGCCAGTTAAAGCGGGTTTGCAGCGCGCCGTAGCCGCGCTCTCCCATGGCCGCCCGGCGCTCGGGATCGTCCAGCAGCGAGCGGATAGCGGCGGCGATCTCCTCCGGTTTATCCGGGTCGACGCAGACGCAGCAGCCGAAATCTTTTTCCAGTTCCCTCGCCGATGGCGTGTCGGAAACGATGGACGGAAGCCCCGCGCCCATGTATTCATAGACCTTGGTGGGGAGATTGTCGGTGCCGATGTACTGATGGATGTTCAAAAGCGTCGCCATACCAATGGAGAAATGGCGGCAGTATTCCGGCACCTCGGCATACGGGACAACGCCGGCATAATCCACGCACGAAAATTCCGGCATTTGCCTGAGTTCTTCAAGATACGCCGGCCAGACGGGACCGGCCAGACACAGCCGCGCCCCGGCGATGGCACACGCGCGGATGAGATTTGTAATGCCGCGCTCGGCAGTCACGCCGCCGACATAGCCGACGGTGTTCTCCGCGTCCGGATAGAGCTTTTCCGGCGGCGGGAAGCGTCCGGCGTCCGGGAGATTATCCACGATCACAGTGCGCTTGGCGCACTTCTCAAACGGGTTTTTCCCGAACGAGGTGCAGGGAATGATGACCGCGTCGAGCTTTTGGAAAACGCCCGCTTCCAGCGCGCCGTAAATACGCGACGCCGGTTTTTTGAGAAAGCCGGGGATATACCCCTTTTCCTGAATGAGCAGGGAATAAAATTCGTGGCTGTCGAAAATCACGGTTTTCCCGTACCGCTTGAGCTTGAGCGCATACGGCAGCAGCTCCGGATCGTGCAGATGGTAGAGCTCGCAGTCGAGCGCGAGCGCCGCTTCGTAGGCGTACTTCACAAAGGGCGACGTGAGCCGGTTGAGCGTGCCGACGGGCTTTTCCCCCACGCCGACGATGTGCACGCCGAGCTCTTCCCGGCTCTCACCGGGGGCGACGAGCGTTACATCGTACCCGGCGCGCGCGAGCGACACGCACTCCTTATGAAACACCCGCGTATCGTCGCTGCTGTGCACGCTGGTGAGATGGCAGACTCGCTTCATTCCGTCTCCGATCCGGCTTCCGGTGCGGGAAGCGCAAAGGTCTCGTCCGTCAGCGACGCGCCGATGGCGCGAAATTTCCGGATGCCGCGGACGGTATACAGTACGCCGCTCCAGACCGCGAGCGGCAGCGGGACGCGGACGTAGCGATACGTTCCGAACGTCATGCGCGCGGCCTTGAGCTTGTTGCCGGATTTGGACGAGCGCGACACGCGGTAAACGAGCAGCGGCTCGTTTACGCCGTAGGCCCATGGCTCTTCGCGGAGGATCTTCAGCCAGACGGCGAAATCCTCATGGATGGCGTCGTTCCCCATGGGGTAGCGCTCCATCAGCTCCCGGCGGACGAGAACCGACGAGCAGGAAATAACATTCTGCCCGAGCAGACGGCGGTAATTCACGCGCTCCGGCACGGAGAGCGTGTAGCCGTATTTGTGATCGTCCTCGGAAATGAACGCCGAGCCCGTGAAAAAGAGGCCCGCTTCCGGGTGCTGCGCCGCGAGCGCCATCTGGCGCTCGAGCTTTTCGGGCATCCAGAGATCGTCGCTGTCGAGAAAGGCGATCCATTTGCCCCGCGCCTCGCGCACGCCGCGGTTGCGTGCTTTCGATACGCCGCCGTTCTCCGGCTGCGCGATCACACGGACGCGCGGATCTTTCGCCGCGTAGCTCTGTGCCAGAGCGAGCGTTCCGTCCGGCGAGGCGTCGTCCACGACGAGCACCTCGAGCTCACGCCATGTCTGCGAGAGGATGGAATCGAGCGTGGCGGCAAGCGTTTTTTCGGCGCGCCACGCCGGCACGACCACACTGATGAGGCTCCGTTCGCCCATTTCCCTGTTCCTTCCGATGATCTGTATAGTTTATCAAGGTATTTTACCAATAAACCACGGAAAATGCAATCCTTAATATGAGCAGCTGATACCTTGTGTGTTCTTATATTTTTCCTTGACTTCCGTTGTCTAACCGTGTAGACTATGCATAGAGTCTATCAACGTAGACAAGGAGGGCTTACCCATGGAGATTCCGAAGATCCACGAGGGCGAATACCGTTTCTGCCTGATTTTGTGGGAGCATGGACCGATCGCCGCCGCGCAGCTTGCAAGGCTGTGTCAGGAGCAGTTGGGATGGAAGCGGACCACGACGTATACAGTCATCAAGCGGCTTGGGGAGCGCGGCGTCCTGAAAAATGAAGACGGCATGGTAACGGCGCTTGTATCAAAGGACGAGGCGCAGGCGTGGGAGATCGACGAGCTGGTGGAAAAGAAGTTTGAAGGCTCTCTCCCCGCGTTTATCGCCGCTTTTACCAGACGGCAGGATCTCTCCGATGATGAGCTCGACGAGGTGCAGCAGATGATCGACCGTATCCGAAAGGGGGAGAGATCGTGAGCGAGCTGTTTCTGGAGATCGTCAACCGGAGCATAGCCGCAAGCTGGATCGTGACCGCGGTTCTGATATTGCGGTTCTGCCTGAAAAAAGCGCCAAAATGGGTGAATGTTCTGCTCTGGGGCATTGTCGCCGTGCGGTTAATCTTCCCGTTTTCCATCGAGAGTGCGCTGAGTCTTATACCGAGCGCGGAAACGGTCAGCCCGAGCATTATGATGGAGACGGCGCCTTCCGTTCAAACGGGCGTTCCCGCCCTCGATCAGGTCATCAACCCGGTCATTGACCATTCGCTTTCGCCCGCGCCGGGCACGAGCGCCAATCCGCTGCAGATATGGATCTCGGTTTTAACGGTGATTTGGCTTTTGGGAGTAGCTGCACTTTTCCTCTACTCCGCCGTGAGCTACCGGCGTTTGCGCCGCAGGGTCTGCGAAGCGGTGATATTGCGGGACAATATCTATCAAAGCGAAAATGTTTGTTCTCCGTTCGTGCTGGGGATCATCCGGCCAAAGATCTATCTCCCGTATCATATGGACAAACGCGAGATGGATCATGTGATCGCCCACGAGCAGGCGCATATCCGCCGCGGGGATCACTGGTGGAAGCCGCTCGGTTTTCTGCTGCTGACGGTCCACTGGTTCAATCCGCTGCTATGGCTCAGCTACATCCTGCTGTGCCGGGATATAGAGCTTGCCTGCGACGAAAGAGTCATCCGGGAAATGGGCAATGAGCAAAGAGCCGATTATACGCATGCGCTTGTATCCTGCAGCGTCAGCCGCCGCAGCATTGCGGCGTGTCCCCTCGCTTTCGGCGAGGTGGGAGTAAAGACGCGGGTAAAGTCTGTGATGAACTATAAGAAGCCCGCGTTCTGGATCATTTTGGCCTCTGCGCTCATCTGCGCCGCGGCAGCGGTCTGCTTTCTGACAAATCCAAAAACAGAGCAGAGCCTTCCCAGCGGCGGTGATAATGTGTCCGATATGGGGCCGGCGCAAGCGGAAAAGTGGTTCGACTATCTGGAAAAACCCGAGATAACGAACCGGGACGGACGCCTTGAAATCGATCTCCCAGAATATCCGGGCGTAACGTTCCGCTGCTATCCGGAGAAGATGGAAGCCGTGACGGAAAACGAGATCACACCGCTTTATACCGGAATGCCCATCTGGAACACATATTTCTGCGACCTCACCGGTGACGGACTTCCCGATCTGTGCTCCACAGTCACCTTCGGCTCCGGCATCATCGACAGCCGCATCATAGTCTGCGACTATGCCAACGGTGAGAGTTACACGCTGGAAGACCGCGGGAAATACGACTATTCCCTTCGGCTGGATGAATCGGACGGCAGCCTGTGTGTCGTTCAAAGGGCGTATAACAGCGGTGATATCGCTGCCGTCGGCGAGCTGTTTTTCAGCGACCGCGGCTTACACTTACAGGTTATCAAAACAAACTTTGAAACGCATAAATTCACATCGGTGACGATCCGCAACTACGGAGAGGACACTCTGCATATTACGATTGGCTCTGATGAAACAGCTCTTCCCACGGGTGAGGAGACGACCCTGACCTATGCGGCCTTTGAGGTGAGAACGATCCGGCTCTCGTCTTTCGGAGAGCTGAGCTATACAGTCGCATACGATTGACGCGCGGAGGTTCTGCCGTCGTATCAAAATGCAATCAGAAACGAAAACCGCCGCGAATTTTCCTCCTATATGGAGCAGGAAATTCGCGGCGGTTTTTCAGCGAAAGAGCCGCACAATTATTTGGTTTCTCCGGCGCAGGCCGGTTCTTTCTTCTCCGGCTCGGCGGGTTTGGTTTCCACGCCCTCGGTGCTCTCCTTGACGAAGATGATCTTCAGCGTATAGAAAATGAGCTGCAGATCCCAGAGGAAGGACGCCTTCTGGATATAGTACATATCGAGCAGCGCCTTGTCCGCGAAGGTGGTGTTGTATTTCCCGTAGAGCTGGGCGTAGCCGGTGAGGCCGGCCTTAGCCCGCAGGCGGTAGGCGAACTCCGGGTACTCGGCGCAGTATTTCTGATAAAACTCCGGCCGTTCCGGACGAGGGCCGACGAGCGTCATATCGCCGTTGAGAATGTTGAGAAGCTGCGGCAGCTCGTCGATGCGCGTGGCGCGGAGGAACGCCCCCACCTTCGTGATGCGGGAATCGCTCTTCCCTGCCAGTACCGCGCCGGTGGCGGATTCCGCGTTCACGACCATGCTGCGGAACTTGGTAAGGTAAAACGGCTTGCCGTTCAGCGTGAGACGCTTCTGCCGGTAAAATACCGGCCCGCCGTCCTGAATTTTGATGGCAATGGCGACGGCAAGGAAGATCGGGCTGCAAATGATAAGGCCGCATACGGACGCAACGATATCGAGCACACGCTTCGCTGTCAGATAGCCGCGGTCGTGGTTGCCGGTGTGCACGGCGCAGAGTGGCACATCGCTCATGATGACCGTGTCGGCACAGTTTACCATGATGTCCTGCATATCCGGCTTGAGCATGATGGCGATGCCGTGCCAGAAGCAGTCGTCCATGATGCGGCGGCGCAGCTCCTTTTCCATCGGCATCAGCACGACTGTCGTGTAGGAGTGCATGATCTCGCACAGCTCCTCCCACGGCATATCCGCGGAAACGACGCGGTCGATGGAGTAGCGCGTGCGGCGGCGGTCAAACTTACTGCGGACGTTCTCCTCGGCATCCATTTCCGGCACAATCAGCAGCGCCGGCGCCGGCGGCTCGAGCCGGTCGGCCAGAATGCGGGCGAGAATAAAGATCCCTGTCTCCACGAGGCACTGCAGCAGCAGCGTGAGGATGACGTACTTCGGCGGCAGGAGCATTTTTGCGATCATGCACATGAGGAAATAGGCAATGGTGTCCGTGAAAAAGCTCGAAAGGCCGAACGCGAACACCAGCTCCCGCGTGCGGTATTTCCGTACGCTGAAGCTGCCGTAGATCGTCATAAACAGCACGAGGATCGCGAAATAGACAACGAAGAACAGCACATTGCCCCGCAGAAAAAACGTCGCTGACGGGTAATGGTGAACGTATGTATAGAAGAACAGCAGCGCCGGCACGACCGCCAGCGATATTTCCAGCAGCGCGCTGAAAGCCGCCTGCCCGGTATGTCCCGTATGGGAAGTCTTTTTCATCGTATCCGCCCATTCTGTCGAAAGGATATAAAAACGCCCTTATCCATATATTGTACCAGATAAGGGCATAAAACGCAATATGTATCCCACGCTTCGGCGAGAAAAACGTCTGAAAGGGTCTTTAACGGTCTCTGTCGTGCTCTCCCCAGTCCATCGTGGCCTCAAACTCCGGATCAAGCGGATACCGGACACCGTCGATGATCTTGCAGTGGATGATGCCAGTGCCGTTCATATAGAACATATGGCCGAGAGCATCGCGCATGTCGTAGTAATCCTGATCGCACCGCCAGGGGTCCTCGTTGGACTGTACCCAGTCGTACACGCCGTGATATACGATGTCCGGGTGCGCCTCCTGCAGTTTTTCCTGCTCCTCCTGCGTGAGAACGCCGTAGCTGAACCACACGCGCTCGATTTTGTCCATTTCCATCAGCGTCTGGAACGTGTCCTCCGGCTGAAGGAGCGTCATAAACGTGATGTTCAGATCGCGCAGGCTCTTGCAGTCCTTGAGCGGGGCGATGCTGGTGGCGTAAGCGCGGTTGAGCTCCAGCCAGATGAGATTGTCGCACGAGGCGATCGGCGAGAGATCGAGTGCATGGCAGTCGAGCAGGACAAGATATTTAAGATTGGGCATCTGATAGAGGAAGCTCAGATCCTCGATCGGCCGATGGCCGAGATCGAGCGCGATCATGTCCGGGCAGTAAGCGAGCTTCTTGATCGTTTCGTTCGTGAAGTATCCGTAATAGCGGGAGGAGGCGCGGAAATAGGTGGTGTCTGTGCGGATGTTGTAGTGCGTTATGTGCAGCGTCCACACAAAGCGCACGTTCTCATATTTCTTATTCAGCGCGTCCATTTCCTCATCGGAAAAGCCGCAGTCAGACATATCGACCTTTTCAAGCTTGTGCATCACGGGAAGGATGCTCTCCACCGGTTCAGTGGATTCCATCTCGATGCCGGTAAAGTCAAGAAGTGTGTCCTCGGTGCTGATCGGCACGCCGTAAAGCTCGAACGTGAATGCAAAATCGACCGCCGGGTATTTCTCGCAGACCGGCGTCATCTGTTCGACCGTCACGCCGGTGCCGGTGAGATCGACGCGCGTGAGCTTCGGCAGCGAGGCGAGCTTTTCCGAAAGCTCCGCAACATCCGCTTCGGAAAATGTGCGTCCGGCAAAGCTCAGCTCCGCGGTATCGCTCGGGTAAGTATCGCCGAAGATCGCCACGGGCCAGACGAACGCAACGGCGGGAAACTCGGCGCGCAGCGCGCCCTTTTCTGTCTCGCTCCACGGGCACGCGGGGAACGACACGGTCTCCGCCGCCGGAAGATACCGCAGCGCCTCGCGCAGTGCGTCCGGTGTGATGGAGATATCGTCTACGGCGATCTCCGTGGCGCTGTCAAGATACTCCGTGCTGCCGAGCGGCACCTGCCACTCCAGTTTGAGCGCCGGGTATTTCTCCCGCAGTGCGAGAAGAGCGTCGTAGCACGCGCAGCCTCGCGCATCGGCAGAGCGCAGCGCCGTGAAGTAGTCAAAAAGCGGCAGCTCGGAAACGGTGAAGTCCGTCAGCGTGATGCTTTCAGCATCCGAGGGATACCGGCTCGCGCCGATGGGGATGCTCCAGCGCACCGAAAGCGCCGGATACGCCGCGCGGACGGCATCAAAGCGCTCCGGAGAAACGTCCGCCGCCGTAAGATCGAGCTCCGCGAGCGCGGGGAAAAACGCCAGACGGGCGACGTCCTTCTCCGTGAGTGACGTGAGCACGATGGCCGTGCTCTCGCAGTCGATCACCGCGCCGCCGATGGGAACGTCCCAGTATATTTTGCAGTCCGGCAGCTGCTCGCGCAGACGAAGATACTTTTCCTCCGAAATGCTCTTGCCGCGCAGGTCGATCTGCGCGCTGTCGCGGCGGTGGAGGCCGCCGGCGTAAACATACACCGAGTTCAGCCACACCAGCGCCGCCGCAATGATGAGAACGGCGATCACCGGGATCAGTATCCACAGCTTTTTCCCGGCGCGGCCGGTATCGGTATGCTTGGACATATGGGGGTTCCTCCCATGTGTATAAAATTCCTTTTATATTTTATCTTGTAAAGCGTGGAATGTCAATGCGCTTCTCCCCTTCTGCGCGGGCGTGCCGATTGACTTTCCCGCCGATGCTCCGTATAATGAAAGCGCCGAAAGGGGTGTTTTTCATGCGCCACGCATGGCTTATCATTACGCACGGAAACTTTGAAATTCTTGAAAAGCAGCTGCGCTTTCTCGACAGCGAAAACGCCGATTTTTTCATCCATGTGGACGCACGGGTCAAGGATTTTGACTTTGCACATGTCCGCTCGATCCCCCGAAAATCGCGTGTTACGTTCCTTGACCGCAAACCGATCTCCTGGGGGCATTTTTCTCAGGTCGACTGCGAGCTGCGTCTGCTGTGCGCCGCCGTTCCGGGCGGGTACGACTATTACCATCTTCTCTCCGGCGTGGATGTGCCGGTCAAAACACGGCAATACATCGAAAATTACTTTTCCTCCGTGCAACCAGGAACAAACTTTGTTCATTTCCAGCACAAAGAGATCATCCACGATCACCGTGACCGCGTGAAATTCTATTACCCGCTCCAGCGGTGGAATCTGCAAAACCGCATCATACGCCTTGCGCTGCGCCGCACGGGAGAGCTTCTGCAGCGTCCGTTTGTCGACCGAACAAAGAAGGATCCGGACGGTTACATATTCCAGAAGGGTGCCAACTGGTTCAGTATCACGCACGCGCTCGCAACGTACGTTCTTTCGCAGGAGAACTGGCTGCGCGAGCGATACCGCAGCACCTTCTGCGCCGACGAGATCTTTTTGCAGACGCTCGTCGTCAACTCTCCGTTCCGGGATACACTTCCTTCCGACTACTTCGGCGACGACCACAAAACCTGCCTGCGTTACATTGACTGGCAGCGCGGCAAGCCGTATTCCTTCCGCAACGAAGATTACGGCGAGCTTATCGCCACGCCGCCGGAGTACCTTTTCGCCCGCAAATTTGACTACCGCACAAATGCGGAGGTCGTAGACCGGCTGTTTGCGCACTTTGGAGAGGAGGCTTCCGATTGAGACACGCATGGCTCATTCTCACACACGGGAATTTTGAGATCCTCGAAAAGCAGCTGCGGTTTCTCGACAGCGAAAACGCCGATTTTTATATTCATGCAGACGCCAAGGCGGCGTTCGATCCCGAGCGTTTTCGTGCCGTGCCGGAAAAGTCGCGCGTCACGTTCGTTAAGCGCCATCGCATTTCGTGGGGGCATTTCGCCATGGTCGAGGCGGAGCTGGAGCTTCTCCGCGCCGCCGTGGTGCCGGGCGGGTATGACTACTACCATCTTCTCTCCGGCGTGGACGTGCCGGTCAAAACGCGCGCGTACATTGAAAACTATTTTACCCGTGCGCCCGGGAGAAACTATGTAAGCTTTCTCTCGCCGGAGATTTCCCGCACCGATCTCTACCGCGTCCGGTTTTACTACCCCCTGCAGCGCTATAACATCCGAAAACCCGCCGTGCGCCGGACGCTGCGCAATCTCTCCGCCGCGCTGCAGCTCGGCTTCGGCGTAGACCGGACGCGGCGGCGGCCGGACGGCTTCGTTTTTCAGAAGGGCGCGCAGTGGTTCAGCATCACGCACGCGCTCGCGCAGTATCTGCTCGAAAAAGAGAGCGAGATCCGTGAGTTTTTCTCCGATACCTACTGTCCGGACGAAATGTTCGTCCAGACGGAGATCGTAAACTCCCCCTTCCGCGATACGCTGCCGGAGCACGCGTTTGAGAACGACTACGTAAGCTGTCTCCGGTACATCGACTGGCAGCGCGGCAATCCCTACACATTCACGGACGGCGACCTCGATGAGCTTCTCGCCGCACCGGAAACGGCGCTCTTCGCGCGGAAGTTTGATTACCGCACGAGCCCCGGCGTCGTTGACGCGCTCTTTGACCGTTTCGGATAATTTTCTCTCCGGCGCACGGATGCTTCCGTGCGCCGTTTTTTGTTCTTGCAGATGGGCGGCATATATGGTATTCTGTATCTATATGGTGTATATGCCAAGCCGCGCATATACTTTGTGTGAAGCCGCAATCTGTCCGTAGCTTTAGAGAGAGGGAATGATATGAAAAAACGTCTGTTCAGCCTGCTTCTTGTACTTACGCTCTGCTTTACGCTGCTGCCGCTTTCCGCCGCGGCGGAGGGCGAGGAAGAAATGGTCACCGTCACATTCGATATGTGCGGTCACGGCGGCGAAGCTCCGGCGAGCGTCACCGTGCCGAAGGGCAGCAAGATTGCCGCGCCCGAATCCCCGAAGCCGGACGAAGAAGACGGCGTCTATTACTTCGCCCATTGGACGGCGCATCCCGTTTCCGGAGCCCCCGTGGACGCCTGGGACTTTGACACGATGACAGTGGAAGAGACCATGACGCTCTATGCCGTGTGGTACCAGTACGCCGAGATGCATGAAAAGGTCTCTCTCCGCGGCAAGCCTTATGCCGGCGCCCTTGTGGAGTACCGCGACAGGGCCGGCAGCGTCGTATATACGCTGAAGGCCTCCGGCACCGACGGGAACTGCACCGATTACGTCTGTGAGAGCACGAAGCCGGGCGAGTACGACCTCTACATCGACGGGAAATACATCCGTCCCGTGACTGTCAACCGCAGCGCGGCCGGTTATTCGACGACCACAAGGCTTTTTTACGTCACCTTCAGCGCCAACGGGCAGGAATTCACGCCGGAGACCCGTCCCGCCGACGTGCTGTGCTTTACCTCCGGTCTCTTCCACGACGATTCCGTAAGCATGCCGAAACTGACACCCAAGGCCGTGGACAGCGCTTACACGTTCTCCGGCTGGACAGTCGGGCCGGAGGCGGATTCCGATCCGTTTGATTTTGCCAATAAGGTCTACGGCGATACCGTGGTCTACGCGCAGTGGGAAAAGGCCGCGGATGAAGATTCCGTTCTCGTCACCGCCATCAGATCGAGCATCATCGGCGAAAAATACGCCAAGAAGGGACAGGATTACTCCGCAAGGCTCGTCCCGGACGAGGGCTATGAGCTGCCCTACCACGCGGCGATGGGGAGCTACACCTCCTATACCTATGTGACCATCGGTGATGAGGTGCTCAACTCGGCAAACTACACGCTCAACTGCGCCACCGGCGAGATCACGATCCCCGGAAAATATGTCACGGGCGATATCCGCATCAAGACCATTCCCCGCATTCACCCGTATACCGTGACGTTCGATCCCAACGGCGGTACCGGCACGCAGACGCCGATGCTGGTTTTCCCGCACAGGGACGGTTATGACTATGAAAAGTCATCCGCAACGCCCTATGCCTACTTCCGTGCGCCGGAGTGTACCTTTACGCCGCCGGACGGCAAGGTCTTTGCCGAATGGAGCGGCGGTGAGAAGATCGCCTCCAGCCTGAGAGTCCGCGGAAACGCGACGCTCACCGCACAATGGGCCGACGCCCCCGAGGGCGTTTACACCGTGGCGTTCGATCTTAACGGCTGCACCTTCTCCGGCAAAACGAACACGCAGGCGAACGCGGATTACTCTGCGAGGCTCGCCCCCGCGGAAGGCTATGCCTACCCGATCACGCTTCGGAATATTTCTATTGGCGGCACGGTGCTTGGCAGCGGGAAGTATTCCTATGATCCCGCGACCGGCATTCTGACGATCCCCGCCGCGGCGATCACCGGAAATATCGTCATCTCCGCCGCCGCCCTAATGCCGACGCCGACTCCGACACCGACACCTACTCCGACGCCCACTCCGACACCTACCCCAACGCCGACACCTACGCCGACTCCGACACCGACGCCCACTCCGACACCCACTCCGACACCAACTCCTACTCCGACGCCTACTCCGACGCCTACTCCGACGCCTACCCCGACACCTACTCCGACTCCGACACCTACCCCGACACCTACGCCGACGCCGACGCCTACTCCGACACCTACCCCAGCGCCGACTCCTACCCCGACGCCGACTCCTACCCCGACGCCGACTCCGACGACGGCGCCCACACCGACGCCGACGGCGAAACCCACCGCCACGCCGACACCAGCGCCGAAAGCGACAGCCACGCCCAAACCCTCTGCCTCGGCAAGCGCTTCGCCCGCCTCCGGCATCACGGTCTCGCCGGACGTCTCCGCCCCGGCGGATATCCCGGCAGACGCCCCCGCTTCTGACGTGCCCGGCACCGACGTTTCTGAAAGCGAAGCCGGCAAAACCGAAAGCGCCGACAGCGCGCCCTCCTCTCCCGCGAGCGGCAGGACCTCTTCCGCAGCCCCGGCGGTCATCGGCATTTCCGCCGCCGTCATTTTGCTGATCCTGTTCCTTCTGTTCCGCCGCAAAAAACAACAGTAAGTAAGAAATAAGCCAAAAGAGAGCATTGCAGGTTTTGAACTGCAATGCTCTCTTTCTTCATGTTCTATTACTGGATCGTTTCGCTGTGGTTGAGAACGCCGGTGCTGTAAAGGAAGAGCACGTCGTCCGCCTGCGAGAGATCCACGAACCGCCCGGCCAGGGCGGGCGCCATATACCGGATGTCCACGACCGTGACTTTGGCATAGCCCTGCGCGAGCAACGGGGCAATGCTGCTGCCGAACGAATCGCGGAAGATCACCAGCTCCCGGTCCGTTTCAGCGTTGGGGTTTTCGATCGTGAGCAGTGCTTTCGTCCCGCCGAGGAACATTTCGTATCCGTCGCGCCCCGCGGCGAGGGTAAGATCGTAGACAGGGATCTCCGCGCCCGTTTCGTAGTTGTACACGCGAAGCGACGCTATCGTGCCGTTCGTGAGATAGCGCAGCGCGTCCGGTTCTACGGGAAGGGCGTACTGCCCGGCGTACACGCCGCGAAACGCCGAGGACACATCCACGGTCTCATATTCCGCCGGAAGCGAAGCGCCCATCGCCGCGGCGATCGCCGCCGCCGTTTCTCCCAGCGTTTCCTGCCGCCAATGGGTATCGGTGCGGTAGTACATATCGAGCGAGAGGGTATCGAAAAGATCGATATACTCCGCAAACGTCATCCCGGCGCGCATCGTATCGGTGAGAAGCTCATAGTCCATGGCGGGATAGCCGTTTTGCTCCGCAAGGAAATAGTTCTTATCCGGCACAACGCTATAGTAAACGTTCGCGCCCACACCGGCAAAATACGTTTCATATACGGCGGAAAACCGCTCCGCCGCGTGCCGGACGAGATCGGTATTCACCGGATAGTCGAGCTTTGCGAGATGCCCGCCGGCTGCATATACGCCGTTATTGTCGAGCTGCCGCAGGATATCCCCGGAGAAAAATGCCTTGAGCGCGCGGAAGCTGTCCCGCAGCGGGAACTGGTCGAGCGTATACTTTTCAAAGGCGGTCATATACGTCCCGTCCGCCACCGCCGAGGCGCGCAGCGCCGGGCGCTGGGCGAGCTTTCGCCGCTCGGAGAGCGAGTCGGTCCTGTCCGGCGTCAGGATCGCCGCGAGCAGAAAGCCCGCAAGAAAGAGTCCCGAGAGCGCAAGCGTGAGAATATTTCGGATCTTCTTCATGCCGCACCTCCTCAAAACCGGAAATAGAGGAACGGGTTAAACGACCCGTCCACCAGAAACGCGGTGCAGAGCGCGAGCAGCGCGAACGTGCAGAGCGGCTCTGCTACCGTGAGCACCGGCGCGAGAGACTTTGCCTCCTGCACCTTTTTCCAAAGCATCGCCGGGAGCGGCGTTGCGCCGAGCGCGGCGAGCGCGAGCACGACGCCGTAGCTCCGGAGCATATAGAGAGCCTCTGTCCCCAGCCCCGAAGCCGTTCCCGCGCCGAAGAGCGTACCGAGCTGATGCAGCGCATCCTTCAGAGACGCCGCGTCAAAGAGCACAAAGCCGAGCGTTACGGCGAGAAGCACATAGACGTGCGGAAGAACTCTCCCCTTTTTCAGCGCCGGAAGGAGGAAGAACTTCTCCGCCATGAGCAGCACTGCATAGAAAAGCCCCCAGAAAACAAAATTCCACGCCGCGCCGTGCCAGAAGCCGGTGGCCATCCAGACGACGAGGATGTTGAAAATGTGCCGGATGCGGGAGCAGCGGCTGCCGCCGAGCGGGATATAGAGATAGTCCCGGAACCATGTGCCGAGCGACATGTGCCAGCGCCGCCAGAACTCCGTGATGCTCTTTGCGATATACGGATAGCGGAAGTTTTCCGGGAACGAAAAGCCGAAGATGCGGCCCAGCCCGATGGCCATATCGCTGTAGCCGGAGAAATCGAAATAGATCTGGAGCGTGAAGGCGATCGTGTACAGCCAGGCATAAAGCGCCGTCTGCTCGGCAGAAGCCTTATACGCGGAGACGAGCTGCGCAAGGACGTTCGCAACGAGCACCTTCTTCCCGAGACCGACCGCGAAGCGCGAAGCGCCCGAGGCCGCGGCTTCGAGCGAGTGTGTCCGCTCCTTCAGCTGGGGCGCGATATCGCGGTAGCGCACGATCGGGCCCGCGATGAGCTGCGGGAACATGGCAACATAGGCAGCAAAATCGATAAAATTATGCTGCGCCGCCACATCGCCGCGGTATACGTCGATCTCATAGCTGGCGATCTGAAACGTATAGAAGCTGATGCCGATCGGCAGGGCGATCTTCAAAAGCGGGAGCGATAGCCCCGTCACGGCGTTGAAGTTTTCGATAAAGAAATCCGCGTACTTGCAGTAGCCGAGCAGGGCAAAGCTCAGCACGAGCGAGAGCGTGAGAAAGAGCTTTTTCCTTCTCCCCCGCCCGATCAAGCGCGCAAAGACATACCCCTGCACGATGGAAAACACCATGAAGAGCAGGAATTTCGGCTCGCCCCAACCGTAAAAAAAGAGGCTGGCGGCGAGCAGAACGGCGTTTCTCCCTTTTTGCGGCACGATGAAGTAGACGAGCAGCACGCACGGGAGAAAGTAAAAGAGGAACGGGATACCGGAAAAGAGCATCGGCGCTTACACGATCGGGTCGTCGCTCACCGTTTTGGCGCTCGGGTACGCCGCGGCGAGCTTGGCGGTGAACGTGTCCACAAGATCGGTGTAGCCGTACACGGATACGACATAGTCCCCCACCGTGACGATCACGAGCTTATCGGGAAAACCGCACATCCAGTGCCGGTCGAGAATGTTTTCACGAAGCGAGGCGCACAGTGCGGCCACATCGCCGCTGTCCTTTACATGGAACGCGCCGCAGGTGAACGTGTTGAGATTCATCATGTGCACAAGAGAGGCCGCACCGTCGATCTTTCCGGCTTCCGCCGCGGGAAAGCCCAGCGAGGAATCCAGAAGATCGGCATCGTCCATGCTGAAGTTGCCGGGCGCGCCGTCGCGCATGTTTTCTTCGGAGTAGTCGCCGCCGGCGGCGGGGAATTTTTCATCGTCGCTATAGCTGTTCCAGACGGTTTCCAGCAGTTCAAGCGCGCTCGCCGGGGCATTATCGTCCGCGTCCGCCGGAGCAGACGCTCCGCAGGCCGCCAAAGAGAGGAGCAGCACTGCGCAGAGAAGGATGGATACGATTCTTTTCATGGATTTTTCTCCTTTAAATTTCAAGTAATTTCAGGTGGATGATTCCAGATGGATGATTCTATGACGAAATTAGATTTCCCTTTGTTCCCGAAAAAAACCGGACGGCGTAGGATTTTCCTTCTGCCGTCCGGCTCATTATTCCGGCTGAGCTCAGCCGTTCTCGTCGCCGGTGTCGCTCTCCGGCGGATAGTAGACCTGTACCGCATTGCCTGTCCAGTAGCTTGTGAGGTCCGCAGCGGACATCGGCTCGCCGTAGATCGTCGCGCGCAGGAAATTACGGTTTATCACAAAGTCCGCGTTATAAATGGAAAGGCCGTTCGCATCCAGTCCGCGCCAGAACGAGCCGGGCGTCGGACACTGCTGCATCTGGATATCGTAGGTCAGAAAATCGGGCGCCTGCAGCAGCAGCGAGGCGCACTGGCCCATGGTAAGGTCGGTGCTGATGATGGACATGATGTCCTTCGCGAGCGCATACTGTTCGGCGAGACTCATCTTCTTCACGTTGCCCCACATCTGCATGAGAGCGTCGCGCTGCTTCTGGCTGCGGCCGGTGTCGCCGCCGACGTGGCGCTCGCGGCAGTAGCCGAGGATCTGGAAGCCGTCGCTGATGGTATAGGTGCCGTCCTGATCGGTCGGGAAATAGCAGCGCGGCACATCGGTGCCGTAATAGGCGTCGTTGAGCTGGCACGCCTCGCGGATGAGGGGGTTGATATCCGCGGCCTCCTCCTTGGTAACGGTGACCGTGATGGGGCCTACCATGGAGGCGATCTTGGCGAAGTCCAGAAAGTCCACCATGGCCCAGTTATCCACGTTGACAGCAAAGTTTCTCGTGCTCTCGATCGTGTTGATGAGCATATCCACGCCGCCGAAGCGCGTCGCCCAGTTCAGATGGCCGATGCCCCAGTCGGCGATCTCCACCTGCGTGTCGCGCATGAGGGAGGTCAGCCACATGGTCTTCGTCGTTTTGTTGATGGAGAGCAGGATCATCGCGTCGCTTCGCTCAAGCTCTTCCGTCCGTCCGTCCGCGCCGATGAGCAGGATGTTATAGACGTTCGAGTCGCTCATGACGTCCTCGGCAGATTCCGCCAGACTGCTGCGAAGCTCCATCTCCTCCAGCTCCGCTTTTTCCTCTTCGGTGAGCGGGCGGGGCGTCGGCTCCGGCGTGGCCGTCACCTCGGGCGTTGCGTCGATCACCGCCGCGGGTGCAGCCGTCGGCTCCGGTGTGGTGCGCGGCTTGGTGTTCATCTGGCTGTAAAGATCGCGGAAGATCAGAAATACCGCGAGCAGAACAACGAGAACCACCGCCGCGATCACGATAATGACCGTGCGTCCAACGTGCTTTTTCTTCTTTTCCGGCTGTTCCGGATGCTCGTTTTCGGGAGCGGCCTTCAGATGACGGCCGCGTTTTGCGTTGTTATCCATATTTGTCCCCCTGTGACCGTTGGGATAATTGCATGCATTTTATCATATCCGCGCAGCATTTGCAACGGTTTCCCACTCTCAAACAAAACCCGCTGCCGCCGGGCCTTCGTTTGAAGGGGCTGCGGCTCGCCGCAGCGCACTCTTCGAGCGCACGTTTGCGAGCCAAAAAGCATCTCCGGCGCACATGCCGCCGGAGAAAATGGTTAAAGCTTTATTTGCGCCTGCGGGCGCAAACTCTGCGAGACTTCTTTGACGTTCCGGCAAAGTAGGCGGGACAAATCCCGCCTTCTTTGTCTGAAATGGTTCAGTTCTTTTCGACGTCGTAGACGGTCTCGGTGCCGTCGGGCTGCACGAGGGTGTACACCGTGAAGCCGTCATAGGGCAGTACGCCGTCCTTGCCGCCGGTGACAAGGCAGCTGGAAGCATATTCCGCCTCACCGGTCGGCATGCCGATGGCGTCGTAGAGCTCCTGTACCGGCTTGCCCTTGAGCGAGAGCACCAGCTCGATCATACCGGCCACGCGGTCCTCTGCGCCGTCTCCCTCCGGTTCGGCGGGGGCTTCGGTCACGGCAGGCTCTTCGGACGCCGGGGCTTCGGTCGCTGCGGGGGCTTCCGTTGCGGGCGTTTCGGTGGGGGCAGGGGTCTCGGTGTTTCCGCCGCAGCCGGCGAGAGCGAGCGCCATCAGCGCGGCAAGCAGCAGAGCAAGGATCTTTTTCATGTAGTTTTGTCTCCTTTGGTTTTTTTATCAGTCTATAGCATAGACGGCGGATAGACGGGAAAAGTTCCCTCCCGCCGCCGCATATACGGCGTCGATCGTGCTGCCGTCCGGCAGCGATACAATAAACCCGTCCGGGCGCGGCACAGCCTCATAGAGCACGCCGTCGGAGAGAACGTAGACATTGGACGCATCGTCCGGCGTCACGCCGTCCCATGTGCCGGAAAAGAGCGTGTACCCTTCCGTACCGGCGCTCTCCGTCAAAACGGCTCTCCCATCGGCCAGGGCGGCCGTCTCGACGAGCGTGGCGTCCCGCTCCGGTGCGGGGGCGAGCGAATCGTACTCCACGAGATACCGGAGATTGCGCTCGACGAGCTCGATCACGAGCGTGCCGTCTCCCGGAAGCGTCGCGGCGGTATACTCGTTCCGGCGGGAAAACTCCGCCGAGGCGAAGCTCTCGGCGAGATACGGGTAGAGATTGCGCCCGAACGAATCACGGTAGCAGAGAAGCGCGCCGGTCCCGACGCCGCTTTCGGTCGTGATCGTCACGCGGTCGGGGTTATCGGTGTTCGCGGTGAACGAAAAACCGGGGGCATATGCGAAATCTTCCTCCAGTTCTTTGCCCGCGGGATAGAGCATTTCGTAAAGATCGCCGCGGTGGGTGTTTCCGGCGGATACGGTGCCGGAAAAATAATTACTCTCGCGGCTGAGAGCTGCGAGCAGTGCGTCGGCGGCGAGCGCCGCGCCCTTCGCGTTCCAGTGGCTGTCTGTTTTGAAATAGAGCGGCTCGGCTTCCTGCGAGAATATATCGCGCAGATCGAGATACGAAACACCCATCTCGTCGAGCAGCGCGTAGAGCGCGTCCATATCGGAAACGCTGCCGAGACGCGTCCGCGTCGGCATGTACTCCGGATAGAGCGTATTCTTGTTCGGCGCGGCGGTGAAGAGGAAGTCTCCGCCGCGGTTTTCCGCATACTCCTGCAGAAGATACAATGTGCGCGCCGCGCAGTAGAGCTCGCGCGCAGTCATGGGCGTGTCGCCGGTATAATCATGGATCGTCGGCGCGTAGAAAAGCCAGCCGTCCCGTCCGAACAGGACATTCTCCGCCGTGGACGTACGGAAGAGCGCAGCGTTGAGCTTTGCCCAGGCGGTGATGCCCTCGAGTCGGAAGGAAAACCGGCCATTCACATAGTCCGCCGTTTCCGCGAGAAAATCGGGATTGAAGTCCCCGTCCGCGGCGATCACCGGCGCAGCGGGCAGCATCTCATTCGCCGCAGCGTCCGCCCCGCCTGTCAAAAGAAGACCCAGACCGGGGATAAGGCACACGGTGAGGAACAGCACCGTAAAGATAAGAGAGAGAGTTTTTTTCATATCGTCCGCCCTCCCTTAAAACTGCTGGTAAATGAACGGCGTGAAGCTCCCGCCCGAGAGGGCGAGGATCGCCGCGAGAAGCCCGAGCAGCGCAAGAACGTTCCAGACGATCTCCCAGCCGCGGCCGGTGCACCGCCGTGTGAGCGCAGGGACGACCGGCAGGGAGAGGACGGTGCCGCCAACGAGCGCCGCAATACGCGCGCCGGTCAGTATTTCCTCCGCGGCGAGCAGCCCGGCAGCACCCGCTCCGGCAAAGGAGAACATTCGAGCGATGAGCAGGAAGCCCTGCTGCACGGAGGATGCGCGGAACATCGCAAAGCCGAGAATGACCGCGAGCAGCGTATAGACGTGCATCACGATCCGCCCGCCGCGCTTTTGGCGCAGCTTTTCGATCGGTGCTTTCAAAAGCCCCTCGCCGGAAACGAGCACGCCGTGCCAGAGACCCCAGAGGATATATGTCCAGCCCGCGCCGTGCCAGAGGCCGGTGCAGAAGAATACGATGAGCTTATTTCGCACCGTCCTCCATTTCCCGCGGCGGCTGCCGCCGAGCGGGATATAGAGGTAGTCTACGAACCAGCGGTTGAGCGTCATATGCCAGCGCCGCCAGAACTCGCTCACGCTGCCGGAGACATACGGGTAGTTGAAGTTTTCCGGAAACTCGAAGCCGAAGAGCATGCCGATGCCGATGGCCATGTCGCTGTAGCCGGAGAAATCGAAGAAGATCTGGAGACAGTAGCTCACCGCGCCGAGCCACGCAAGCCCCATGCCGAGCTGCTCCGGCGCGAGGGCGTATACGGCATTGGCGACCGCCGCCGCGCTCTCGGCAAGCAGGAGTTTCTTCAAAAGACCGCGCACAAGACGGCGAAGGCCCGCCGCCGTCATTTCCGGCGAGATCGGGTGCTCCGCGAGCTGCGCCGCGGCATCCTGCCAGCGGACGATAGGCCCTGCGATCAGGCGGGGGAAGAACGCAAGATACAGGAAGAGCGTGTCCGCCCTCCGGCAGACGCGGGATGGCTCGCGATACACATCCACGAGATAGGAAATGCCGTGGAACGTGAAAAACGAAATGCCGAGCGGCAGCGCGAACGGCTGCGAAAGCGCCGGAAGATGCAGCGTTTCAAGCACGAACGCGAGATATTTATAAAACCCGAGCAGCGCCAGATTGCCCGCCGCGGCGATGCCGCACCAGAGCTTCGCTCGCTTTTCGTCCTTCGCAATGAGCCGTCCGAAGAGATAGTCCCAGAGAAACGCCGCGAACAGCACGGGGAGCGAGGCAAGACCGCCGAAGCCGTAGAACAGCGCGCTCGCTATTGCAAGAAAAACGTTCTTCGTCCGGCGTCCCGGCATGAGCCGGTAAAGAAGAAACGCCGCGGGGAAAAAGAGAAACAGAAATCCCGCCGTATTGAACGCCACAGCCGCAGCCTCCCTTCCTTCGGCAGATATGTATAGATAGTAGTATTATAGCGTATTTCCCGGTACAGCGCAAGATGCAGCTTTTCGGCGCGGCTTGGGGGCGATTCGACAAATTTACAGTTTCTCCACACTTTTTTTATGGATTTTTCAAAGGGCGATGCTATAATACGGTCAAAAGTAAAAACTGGACTGTTTGGAAAGGAGCACATACAATGAACAATAACAAAGTGCAGGCCATCGTGGAGAAGGTCAAGGAGCTCGTGCAGCGCGGCAACGTTTCCCGTATCGTCGTGCGGAAGGGCGAGCGCGTTCTGCTCAACATCCCCGTGAACGTCGGCATCGTCGGCGGCGTTGTGGCGGTCGCCTCCGCCAAGTGGGTGCTGCTTGCGAGCATTCTTGCCACAGTCGGCTTCGGCTGCAGCGTCGAGGTCGTCAAGGAAGACGGCAACATCGTCAACGTTATGAGCGAAGAGGACACCCGGCGCGTCCGCACCGCCGCGCAGAGCGCGGTCTCTTCCGTGAAGGACGCCGTGCATTTTGAAAAGGTCGTCGATCAGACGACCGAGGCGACCTGGACCGTTCCCGAAGAGGAAACGCCCGAAGCTCCCGAGGTACACACCGAGGAAGAGCGCCGCGAGGAGTAATTCCGCCATACGCGAAAAAGCACTTGCATCGGCAAGTTAAATGAAGCGACGCGAAGGAGGCTTGACGAAATAAGTCCCAAAATTAAGCAGAAAGCCTCCTTGACAAATTCCGTCTGCTTTTTCCTTGCATTTCCCTGAAAATTATGGTATAACGGTCCCGTGCGAGTTAGCAGCGTCTAACTCACGCGGGACCGTTATATTAAAAGGATACTCTCATGTTCAGCACACTCAGCAAACAACAGGAAAAACTTTTGCAGACCTCTCCCCTTTTTGACAGCCTGACGCCGGAGCAGATCCGTCCGGTGCTGTACTGCCTTCAGGCCGAGGTGCGCCGCGCCGCGCCGCGGCAGATCATCATTCAGCCGCAGGAGTGCTCCTCGGGGCTGTTCATCGTTCTCTCCGGCGCGATCGAGCTGGTCCATACGGACGCCGGCGGCCGGAAAAGCACGATGAACATTCTCTATCCGGGAGACTGCCACTGTGAAAACGTCGGGCTGCTGGACGCTCTCTCCGCGCAGGTGCAGGTTCTGGCGCTGGACGAGGTCACCATGATAAAGCTGGACATCAACCGCATTTTCGCCCCTGACAGCTGTCAGTGTCCCTACAAGCTGGCCGTTGTGGAAAATCTGGTGCGCATTCTCTCCGCGGACAACGATTTTCTGAAGCTGAAGGCCACGCTGTTCAGCCAGAAAAGTCTGCGCAGCAAGCTGCTCATATATCTCCGGCATCTCGCGCAGAAGCAGAACACCGACACCGTGTATGTCCCCTTCAACCGCACAAAGCTGGCGGATTTTCTGGCCGCCGACCGCAGCGCTCTCTGCCGGGAGCTTGGCCGGATGCACACGGAAAAGCTCATCGCCGTCCGGGGCAACCGCATCCGTCTGACCCTCGGCAGCGAATCTCTTCTCCCCTGACATTAAAAAAACGTCCCGCGGGTACGGCAGCTCTCTGCCGTGTCCGCGGGGTTTTTCCGTCCGGGGGATCAGTTCCGGACGATCATGACCATCATTTTGAACCGGGTGACGGCGGCGACCTTGTGCATCGCGCCGGGGCGGAAGGAGAAGCTCTCGCCCTGCTGCACCGTGTGCGGCACACCCTCGTTGGTGATGACGCCCTCGCCCTCCAGACAGAGCATCATGGCGTCGCCGCCGGCGGCGTGCTCCGGCGTGGCGCAGCCCGCGTCAAAGCTCATAAGCGCCATTTTCATATGCGGATTATTTACGATATCCGCGTTGACGATCTTTCCTTCCTCGTAGGGGAGCAGATCCTTCAGGGCAAATACTTCGTCCGTTTTGATAAGGTTCATACAAAATCCTTCCTTTGCTTCAATTTCAAGAAATACGCAGGGATCCTGCGCCAGCACGCGAAACGGCGTCTTCTGCGGGATCAGCAGCGCGCTGCCTTCCGGCAGAACGCGGAGCGAAGGTGCTTCTACGCGCGTCTCGCCCGAGAGCGACAGATAGAGATACGGATGCGGATAAAACTCCTCGCTGATATCGGTGCCGGCGGCGATCGAGAAGATCGTGGCATGCTCCTCCGGAGACATGAAGAGCGTCTCGGAGATCGTCATGCCCGCGCGGGGCGCATTTGTCCCGGCGAAGGTGAAAACCTGTCCGCGCTTCATATCAGTAGTGCCGGTAGGTCTGCGCCGGAGCCGTGAGAATGTTGGCGACGTCCTCATCGGTCAGCTCCATGCCGTACCACTTCTGGTAATACTCCTTGACCATGACGTCCATATCGACGTCTGTGAAGAGCTCCGGATAGGCCGTCTTCGCCGACCACCACATCGCAAGCGGCGTATCCGTGCACGGCGGCCACCAGCGGTGCATGCCGAAGGGATACTTGAAGACCTGCTCTTCCTTCACGGCCGTGATACCGCTCCAGTCGTCCTCGCCCACCGTGTTGTTGTAAATGTCCGCCGGGGTCTTGTCCGAGAACGTCAGAATGAAGATCTTGTCGGGGTTCCACTCATAGATCTGCTCCATGTTGACGGAGGAGTTCGTGGCACGCGCGCCGAGGTTTTCCGCGCCGAGCAGATCCGTCCACCACGCCGCAAAGCTCTTCGCGCCCGCGATCACAAGGCCGGAATCGCTGTAGGTATTGATATAGAGATACTTTTCCACGCTCTCCGTGGGATTGGCTTCAATGCGGCTGCGGATCTCCGATTCCACTTCCTCGCCGTAGGCAATGATGTCCTGCGCGGAAGAGGTCATCCGGAACGTCTGGGCATAGGTGTCCATCCAGGAGCGGAGCGTTTCGAGCGGGGAGGCGCTGCCGCCCTTATTGGGATGCGTGAGAGCCACGGCGGGGATGCCCGCCTGACGGATCGGCTCGGCGTCCGACTCGCTGTGGTAGAACACCACATCAGGATCGAGCTTTACGAGCTCTTCCATGTTCAGCTGGCCGCCGGCGTAAAAATCGCTGGAGACGTCCATGATCTCCGGGCAGTACTTGGCGAACACCGAGTATTCCACGCCGTTTTTCAGATCCGGCGTAACGCCCACGAGCTTGCTGATGTCACCGCCCATGAACACGGCGTAGACCGTAGCGGCGGGCAGCGGCCCGAGGATCACGACGCGGTCGATCTCGTCGGGCACTTCGGTCTCCTCGCCCTTGAAGTCCACCACGATATGCGTGCCGGACGACGCCAGCTCCTCCGCCGGGGTCTCAGCCGCAGCGGGCTCTTCCGCCGGGGCCTCGGTCACGGCCGGTTCTTCACTTGACTCGGGCGCAGCGGGCTCTGCGCCGCAGGCCGCGAGCGACAGCACCATCAGTGCCGCCAGAAAAAGGGATAAAATGCGTTTCATTGGATTCCTCCTGAAAAAATTTATATTTTAAGTCCTTCGGACCAAAATACTTACGTATTGCACAGGGAAATGGCCGTGATAGCCTGATAGTCCATGCCGTCGTACTGTGCATCGACGATATCGACGTTGACCTTGAACACGCGCCCCATGATCTCGCGCGTGATGACCTCCGATGGCTCGCCGAAGTCTGCCGTACCCTCGCGTGAGAGGACGAGCGCCCGGTCGGAGATGCGCAGCGCGTGGCCGGGATAATGCGTGTTGAAGATGCAGCACAGTCCCTCTTCGCGGGAAAGGCGGCGAATCGTTTCAAGAATGATGAGCTGGTTGCGGAAATCCAGATTAGATTCCGGCTCGTCCAGCACAAGGAGCTTCGGCTCGGCGCACAGCGCGCGGGCGATCAGCACCATCTGCAGCTCGCCGCCGCTGATCTGGTTGCAGAGCTTGCGGCGCATATGCGCGATGCCAAGCTCCTCCATGGCGCGCTCGCACCGCTCGCGGTCCGCCTTTTCCGGCGTTCCGAACGTACCGATGCGGCTGCTGCGTCCCAAAAGGATCATTTCCTCCACTGTGAAGGCGAAGGGGAAGGATTTTGCCTGCGGTACATACGCCATCTCCCGCCAGAGGCGGCCCGGCGTCATGTCCCGGATGTTCTCCCCGTCCAGAAAGCTCCCGCCGGACGTCCACGGCAGCATTCCCATCATGCTGCGCAACAGCGTTGTCTTGCCGACGCCGTTCGGCCCCAGGACCGCCAGGACCTGACGGCTCTCTACGCAAAACGAGATGTTTTTCAGTATGGGCACAGTCTTCTTATAACCGAAGCAGCCGTTTCTCACTTCAAAGGTCATCGCCAGCTCCCTCCCGTCTTTTTCAAAAGCGCAATGAAAATGGGCGCACCGATGACCGCCGTGAGAATGGAGATCGGGATCTCCGATTCCGACGCGCTGCGGGCCACGGTGTCGAGCAGGAGCATGAACGCCGCGCCGATGCTCGCACTGGCTGGGATCACGCGCCGGTTGTCGCTGCCGAAGAGCATCCGGCAGGCGTGCGGAACGACAAGGCCGACCCAGCCGACCTGCCCGCACATGGACACGCACGAGGCGATCACCGCCGTAGCCGCGACGATGATCAGTGCGCGGATCTTTTTGAGATCCACGCCGAGAGAGCGCGCTTCATCGTCTGAAAGCGTCAGAACGTTGCACTTCCAGCGAAGCATGATCAGCACGAGCGTACCGGCGAGAATGACCGGCATACCCAGCCGCAGCCCCTTCCACGTTGCGCCGTTCAGACTGCCGAGCAGCCAGTAGGTGATCTCCGGCAGCTTGTCCTCGGAATCGGCCGTATACTTTATCAGGCTGACGAACGCCTGAAAGAGCGAATTGACCACCATGCCCGCCAGCACGAGCATGATGATGGAGGTCTCCCGGCGGTTCTTTCCGGCTTTGTAGGTGATCAGCATGGCAACCACGCCGAACGCCATCGCCGTAAGCTGTACAGCCACGAGCCCGCCGTTGAGTATCAGCGCGAGCGCCGCGCCGAAGCACGCGCCGGACGCTACGCCCAGCGTATCCGGGGATACCAGCGGATTCGAGAGCAGCGCCTGCATCCCGGCTCCGGCCACGGACAGCCCGCCGCCTACCAGCAATCCGAGCAGCACACGCGGCAGACGCACGCCGATGATGATGCGCTCCTGCGGATCGACCGACGCCGCCGCTGCGTACCCGCGCTTTACCACGCGGAAAATAATCTCCAGCGCGTCGCCGAGATGCACGGCGTACCGCCCGACGGACAGGCTGACCGCCGCCGCAGCGAGCGGGACAAAAATGAGCAGTGCCACAAACGGTGTGGCGCGAAGTTTGCGGAGCAAGGGGTTCATCGTTCCTTTCGGTTAGCATTGTCTAACCAAAAGGATAGCATAAGGCTCCGGGTCTGTCTGTTGCCGGAGCCACAGTCGTTTTATTGCCTTCTGCACCCTTTTCTGCCGTTAAAAAGTAACCCCCCAGTAAAACTGGGGGGTTCTTCCTATGCGGGCAAAGCCCTCTGTTCCTCGCGTAACGCGTAAACGTGTAATACGGTCTGCCGGCTGCGCAGGGATTGTTACTTGCCGCCCGTAAACGGGCCAATAGAGGCTATCGTCATCTGTTCACCTAATTCGTCCTCTTTGCGTCGATTGACAAGGGCACACGCGGTTCTGCCGGGCGGAAATGCCCTCATACTGCGTCAAAGCCCTTGAGAATACACAAAGTATTCTCTGCGGCCTTTTCCTTGTCTGCGAGCATTTCTGCTCCGGCAGAACTGCTTCGCATCGGACAGCCTTGGATTTTCGAGGGATTTTTGTTCTTTTGGACGCAGGCGGGCTGTCGCCCGCCAAGGACAAAAGGGCAAAAAGCACCGAAAAGACTGGCTGTCCGACGTGTGTGCTCTTGTTAATCGACGCTTTAGTTGGTTCTTTATATACTCCGCAATTCGGGTCTCATTCTTTCCTACCGTATCCACATAATACCCCCTGCACCAGAATTCTCTGTTGCGGTACTTGTACTTCAGTTCCCCGAATTGCTCATACAGCATAGTGCTGCTCTTCCCCTTCAGGTATCCCATAAATCCTGATATCGACAGCTTCGGCGGTATCTCCACGAACAGGTGAATGTGATCCGGGCACGCTTCTGCTTCTATGATTTTTACACTCTTCCATTCACATAGTTGCCGGAGTATCTTTCCTATCGCTGCCCGCTTTTCTTTGTAGAATACTTTTCTTCGGTATTTTGGCGCAAACACTATGTGATATTTGCAATTCCACTTCGTATGGGATAAACTGTTTATGTCATTCAGGCTCATTCTGAATGCCCTCCTTTTGCTTTTCGGGTGCAGTTGGCAGACCGCACGCTTATTCTAAAGCAAAAGGAGTTTTTTCTCCCTCATCGCCAAAGGCTCTTTTGAACCACGCGTCTAACGCGTGGTTTTCGGATATACAGCAAAGGCAGACGTTTTTCATCGTCTGCCTTTGCCTTTTAATAATTGTTTCAATTACAGCATGGTCTCGTCGTACACCGCTCTCGCGCCGCCGATGAATTTGGGGCGCGTGCGCGCCGCGACGACCATCGCCGCGCCGATCGTGTGATTTTCGAGCCGCACCGGCACCGCGACCTTTTTGAGGTGCATGCCGATGAGCGTGAGACCGATATCGAGCCCGGCGTCCGCCTTGATCTCCTCAAGCGCGACGGGTTCTTTGAGCGCGGCGTACACCTGCGTGGCAAGCGAGCCGCCCGCCTTCGGCTGCGGGACAACGTTCACGATCTCCGCGCCCGGCACCGCCACGCGCTCGGTGATGATGGCGCGGTTCAGGTGCTCGCAGCACTGCACCGCGAGGAAAATACCGCGGCTTCCCGTCACGTCAAGAAGCGCGCGGGCGATCTCCCCCGCCGTTTCGACGCTGGAGTTTGTGCCGATCTTCGAGCCGACGACCTCGCTCGTGGAGCAGCCCACTACAAGGATGCTTCCCGGCTGCAGATGCGCCCTTTCGCAGATCTCGGCAGCGGCCGCCGCCGTCTGTTCATATACCGTCATATTTTCCCTCCTTTACACCTGTTTGATAACACGGCTCTTTTCCAACGCCTTCACAAGCAGCACGCCGAGGATAAGTCCCGCCGCGCCCTGCACGCCGTTGGCCGGAATGTTCACCGCCGACGGCACGAAGCCGTACAGGCAGCCTTCAAAAAGATAGTAGCCGAGCACCATCCACAGCTCCGCCGCCGCGCCGCTCAAAATGCGCGCCGTCAGGCTGCCGGTCTTCGCGCTGAGCGCCTTGAAGCCGTAAAAGGCGATGAGCGCCATGAGCCCCTTGATGGCAAACGTTGCGGGCGCATAGGCGGCATACACCGAAAAGAGGTCCGCCAGCCCCGAGCCGAGCCCCGCGGCGAGAAAGCCGTAGCCGGGCGCGAGCAGCCACCCGGCGGCGAGCACCACGCAGTCGCCGAGATTCAGATACCCGTCCATCGGCGAAGGGATCTTGATGACCATCGTCGCCACACACGCGAGCGCGGCGAAAAGCGCCGCCGTTACGATCTGTTTTGTTTTACCGTTCAATGGAATCGACCTCCCGGAATCATTGGTTTCTATGCCCAGTGTATAGGCAAATCTGGTTATACGCAATTACCAAATAGCGATAATTTTATATAACCAGATTGGGAGGTCAATATTTCGCTTCAGCGGACGAGCGCCGCGGCGAAGTCGTTCACATTCGTACCCGTGGGGCCGGTGATGATGAGATCGCCGCTATCGCGCAGCGCGTGGTAGGCGTCGTTATTTTGGAGCACGTCCGCCACGGTCTTTCCTGCCGCGGCAAGGCGCTCGACCGTGCCGCCGTCCGCGAGGCCGCCCGCGGCGTCCGTCGGGCCGTCCGTGCCGTCCGAGCCGACGGAGAATACAACGACGTTTTCTGCCCCCGCGATCTCCGCGGCAGCGGCGAGCGCGAGCTCCTGGTTGCGCCCGCCCTTGCCGTTCCCGGTGAGCCGGACGACCGTTTCGCCGCCGAGGATAAAGGCCCGCGGCGTGCCGCAGGACGCATTCTCCCGCGCGAGCGCGCCGAGACGCGCGCCGACCTCACGGGCGACGCCCTGCTCACAGTCGGTAAGAATTTCCGGCGTATACCCAAGATCGCGGCAGGCTTTTGCCGCGGCGGCGCACAGCTCGCGGACGCTGCCGGTGACGCGCACCGTCACGTTGTCCGCCGTTTTCGGCGTCTCCTGCGCGAGGAGTCCCCGCGCGGTATCGCTCAGCCGGAGAGCGTACTTTTCCGCGGCAGCGAGCGCATCCGCGCACGTGGACGAGTCCGGCGATACTGGCCCCGAGGCGATCATATCCACCGGGTCGCCGACGATGTCGCTCAATACCACGGCAAACACATGCGCCGGAGCGCAATGACGCGCGAACCGGCCGCCCTTCACCGCCGAGAGGCGTTTGCGGATCGTGTTGATCTCCACGATGTCCGCGCCGCAGCCGAGAAGCTGCGCGGTGATGTCCTGCAATTCCGCGCCCGGAACGAGCGGGCTTTCAAAAAGCGCGCTGCCCCCTCCGGAGAGAAGAAAGAGCACCGTGTCGTCCGCCGTGAGATTTTCGGTGAGCGCGAGCGCCTCGCGCGCGGCGGAGAACGAGTTTTCGTCCGGCACGGGGTGTCCCGCCTCGCGGCAGACAATGCCGGGGATCGTCCCCTGCGCATGGCCGTATTTCGTGATGACGATGCCGGTATCGATCCGCTCGCCGAGCGCCGACACCGCCGCCGACGCCATGCGCCACGCCGCCTTTCCCGCAGCGACGAGGATCACGCGCCCCGGAAAGTCCGCCCCGTCGAGCGCGCGCCGGACGGCTTCATCCGGCAGCACGGCTTCGATCGCGCGGGTATAGATATACTTCGCGTCCTCGCGCAGCGTACTCATCGGTTGACCACGTTCTCCGGTGCGCCATTGAGGAACGCCTGCACGTTGCTGACGGTGCAGTCCATGATGCGCTGGCGGCTGCCGCGAGAGCCCCAGGACATGTGCGGCGTGATGATGCAGTTTTTCGCCTTGAGCAACGGGTTATCCGCGCGGATCGGCTCGGTGGAGACAACGTCCAGACCGGCAAAGGCGACTTTGCCGGAGTTGAGCGCGTCGGCGAGGTCCTGCTCCACGACCATCTGGCCGCGGCTGTTGTTGATGATGATGACGCCGTCCTTCATCTTGGCGATATTTTCCCTGTTGATGATGCCGGTGTTGAAGTCCATGAGCGGCATCTGCAGTCCGAGAACATCGGAGCGGGCGAACAGCTCGTCGAGCTCGACGAACTCCACGCCGAGATCCCGCGCCGCCTGCGATGGGAACTTGTCATAGGCAATGACGTGCATGCCGAGACCCTTTGCCGCCTCCGCAGTATGGATGCCGATGCGGCCGCAGCCGAGAAGGCCGTAGGTCATACCGGCCAGCTCGATGAGCGGATAGTCCCAGTAGCACCAGTCGGGGTTGTTTTCCCACTTGCCCTCGTGCACGGTGCGGTCGTGATGGCCGATGTGCAGGCAGCATTCGAGCATGAGTGCAATGGAGAACTGGCTGACGGAATAACCGCCGTAGTTCGGCACATTGGAGACCGGGATGCCCTTCTCGCGGGCATAGTCGATGTCGATAACGTTGAAGCCCGTGGCGAGCACCGCGATAAAGCGGAGATTCGGACATGCGTCGAGCACGGCGCGGCGGATGGGCGTCTTGTTCGTGAGGACGATCTCCGCATCGCCGATGCGGCGGACGATCTCCGCGTCGTCGTAGGGTGTGCGATCGTAGATCGTGACCTCGCCCAGCTTTTCCAGCTCCGCCCAGCTCAGATCGCCCGGGTTTTCGGTGTATCCGTCCAGAATAACGATTTTCATGGTGTTTCTGCCTCCTGCGGTTCGTTTTATAAGAAAAGTATAGCGCCGTTCTTATTGTAAATGTTTCAAATATATGCTATAAATTTTTTGATAATTACAAAAAGGACGGTATCACGCTATGGACCTTTCCCCGCAGGACGCCATGAGCATCGTTACGGAAATGAAGCGCACGATCGGCCGCGACGTCAACATCATCGAAAACACCGGCGTGATCCTCGCAAGCACGAACAAGGCGCGCATCGGCACCGTGCACGAGGGCGCGCGGCAGCTCATCGAAAACGGGCTCGACTCGTTCACGGTCTGGGCGGATGATCCCGCGCGCGGCGTGCAGAACGGCATCAATCTGCCGGTCGTGCTCAACGGACGCATCGAGTGCGTGATCGGCGTCACGGGCGATCCGGCGGAGGTATCGGTGTTCGGCGCGGTCATCCGGAGGCTGATGGAGATCATGCTCGAAAGTCTCCGGCAGCGGCGGCGGCTCGCGCAGATGGACAGTGCGCGCGACGCCTTTCTCGAGGCGCTGTTTTTCGAGAACAGCCTCTCCCCGGCGGAGTTGGCCGAGCGCGGACAGCTGCTCGGCTTCGCGCCCGAGAGCGCCTGCACCGCCGTGCTGCTGCGCCCCGTCGCCGAAACCGGCGCGGAAGCGCTCGCGGGGCTCTCCGGCCAGACGCTGCTCGCAAACATCCGCCGCACGGACCTCCCCGGAAAGGGCAGCCACTGCGCTATTCTCCGCGGCGAGCTCGCTGCGCTGCTCTGCGGCGTCGGGCGCAGGGAGGCGGGAACGTTCGTCCGGCGGCTCTGCGCCGAGGCGGAAAGTCTCTGCGGCGCGGCGATGGCCGCCGGCATCGGCGATACGGCCGATGGCATCCTGTCGGCGCGGCGCAGCTTTCGGGAGGCGCGCGCGGCGGTGCGCGCGGCGTGCGCGTCCGGCGCGGGCGGACGGGTGTGCTTTTACGATCAGGTATCGCTCGAATATCTTGCCGAGAGCATTCCCCGCGCGCTGCTGCGCGATCTGGAAGAGACGACGTTCGCCGAGTGCACGGCGGAGGAGGCGCACGATCTCAAGGCGCTGCTGCGCATCTATTTTGCGCAGGACGGCGATCTGCGCCGCTGCGCCGAAGTGCTGTATCTCCACCGGAACACCGTGCAGTACCGGCTCGACCGCATCCGCGCCAAAACCGGCTACGACTTTCGGAAACCGCGCGACGCTTTTCTCCTCTATCTCGCCTCGCTTGACGGCGGAAATGAAAGTTGACAAAACCCGCCGCAGGGCATAGAGTGGATTTGAATTTAAAAAGCCGTAAGGAGGACACGCACTTGAAGCTCAACGCCAGAAAAGACGTACCGGTCAACGAGACATGGGATCTCTCCCTGATTTTCGCCGCGGAAGCCGATTTTGAGGCGGCGGTCGAAAAAGCAAAGGCGCTTGCCGACACGCTGGAGAAAACGTACAAAAACGCTCTCACCACGCCGGAGAGCATCGCCGAATGCCTTGCGCTCTATGAGGAGCTGGAGATCCTGCTCTACCAGACGACGAGCTACACAAGCCTCGCCGTTTCCGTAGACTATACCGATACCGAGGCGCAGAAGAAGGACGCGAAGATGACCGCGCTCGCCGCCGAGATCGGAAGCCGCCTCTCGTTCATTGAAAGCGAGATCGCCGACGCGCCCGAAGAGCTCATCCGCGCCGCCATGGACAAGACCGGGCGCGCAAAGCATTATCTTGCGGAGATCCTCCGCGAGAAGCCGCACCGCCTCAGCGCCGAGACCGAAAAGGTCCTCGCCGCACTCAGTCCGGTATTCAACGCGCCCTACGACATTTACCACATGACGAAGCTCGCCGATATGAAGTTCGGCTCCTTCACCGTGAACGGCAGGGAATACCCGCTCGGCTACTCGCTCTTCGAGGACGAATATGAGTACGAGGCCGACACGGACGTGCGCCGCGCGGCGTTCCGCGCGTTCTCCGATAAGCTCCGGGAATACGAGAACACGACCGCCGCCACCTACAACACCTATCTCACGCAGCAGCGCATTATGGCCAAGCAGCGCGGCTTTGCCGACATGTTTGAAGCCGACCTCTTCACCGACCACGTCACGCGCGAGATGTACGACCGGCAGATCGACCTCATCACCGAAAAGCTCGCGCCCGCGATGCGCAAGTACGCCCGCCTCGTCGGGAAGATGAACAAGCTCGACCGCGTGACCTTTGCCGATCTCAAGCTGCCGCTCGACGCGGAGTTTGACCCGCGCGTCACGATCGGGGAATCGCGCGAATACGTCCGCAGCGCGCTTTCCGTTCTCGGGCAGGACTACGCCGACATGGTGGACGAGGCGTACGATAAGCGCTGGATCGACTTTGCCCGCAACGTCGGTAAGGAGACGGGCGGCTTCTGCTCCTCGCCCTACGGCTGCAATTCCTACATTCTGCTCAGCTGGAACAACCGCATGGCGGACGTGTTCACGATCGCGCACGAGCTCGGCCATGCCGGACACTTCCGGCTGTGCAACGGCGCGCAGTCGCTCTTCGATACGAACGTCTCCGGCTATCTCATTGAAGCGCCCTCCACGATGAACGAGCTGCTGCTCGCGCAGGATCTCCTGCGCAAGAACACCGACAAGCGCTTCCGCCGCTGGGTGCTCTCCTCGCTCATCGGGCATACCTACTACCACAACTTCGTCACGCACCTGCGCGAGGCATGGTACCAGCGCGAGGCGATGAACATCATCGAGCAGGGCGGCGCGGTGAACGCCGAAACGCTCTCCGGCATTTTCCGCAAGAATCTCGAAACGTTCTGGGGCGATGCCGTGGAGCTGACCGAGGGCTGCGAGCTCACCTGGATGCGCCAGCCGCACTATTACATGGGGCTCTACTCCTACACCTACAGCGCCGGTCTCACGCTCGCAACGCAGGCCGCGCTCAACATCGCCGCCGAGGGTGAGAGCGCCGTGGCGCGCTGGCGCGCGATGCTCGAAGCCGGCAGCACGCGCGATCCGCTCGGTCTCGCCGCCATTGCGGGCATCGACCTCTCCACGCCGGACGCGCTTGAGCACACGATCGCCTACATCTCCGGTATCATCGACGAGATCGCCGCGCTGACGGAGGAGATCGACGGCATCACGCTGGATTGATAATTTCTCAAAAAAGCATCTGCGGACCGCTCCCGCAAGGGAGTTGTCCGCCTGATTTTGTCAAAGGGTGCCTGCCGCGGAGGTGCTTCCGCGGCAGGCGGAGGAAGGGAAGGTTGGTGTATCGCGTCACGCCAGCAAATTGGGAAGGAAAAGGACGATCTGCGGGAACACCATCAGAATCACACAGCAGAGGATGATGGCAAATAGGAACGGCCATATCCCATTAAAGATCGTTTCCAAAGGAACATCCTTTGCGATTCCCTTGATCACATATACATTGATGCCGACCGGCGGCGTGATGATGCCCATGGAAACGACAAGCACGATGATGACGCCGAACCAGATGGGATCATACCCCAGCGTGGTGCATACGACCGGCTGGAAAATGGGAACCGTGAGCAGCACCAGCGGAAGCGCGTCGATGAAGCAGCCGCCGATGATGTAAATTCCAAGGATCAGCGCAAGAACCGCCCACGAAGGCCACGGAAGCGCAGCGGCCCACCCCGCGAGCGAGGCGGGAATGCGGCTGAGCGCGATAAAGCGGCCAAACATGGTGGCGGCGGCAACGAGGAAGAGTACCATAGCGCTGGTTTTCGCCGTATCGTATAGTGAGAGCATAAACGCCTTAAAGGTGAGCTTTTTCCGGACAAGCACGATCAGCAGCATGGCAAACGCACCGAACGCGCCCGCCTCCGTCGGCGTGAAGAAGCCTGCGGAAAGGCCGCCGATGGACACTGCGAATACGATCACGGTTTCCGTGAGGCCGCCGCCCATTGCGTGCAGGCGCTCTTTCCATGTGGCCTTCTCCCCGCGCGGTGCGAGTTCCGGCTTGAGCCGGAGCTGAATGTTGATGGCAAGCATAAAAAGAAGCATCAGCAAAATGCCGGCGGTGATGCCCGCGATAAAAAGCTTTCCTATCGATTGCTGCGTGGCGGTGCCGTACACAATGGCGATCATGCTTGGCGGGATCAGAATGCCGAGTGCGCCGCCGGAGGCAACGGACGCCGTGGCCAGAGAGTCATTGTAGTTGTACTTCTTCATCTGCGGCAGAGCGATCGCGCCGATCGTCGCGGCGGTGGCAGTGTTAGAACCGCAGACAGCGCCGAAGCATGCGCACGCCACCTGCGAGGCCATCGCGAGACCGCCGCGCCAATGACCGACAAGCTTATAGGCAAAGTCGAACAGCTTTTCCCCGATCCCCGAATGATACGCAATGTAGCCCATCCAGGTGAACATCGCCACAACGCTCATGTTGTAGGAGTTGAAGGAGGAAAAGAAGTCCATGGTAAGAAGGCTCGCGGCTGCGCCGAAGCTTTTGAGATACGCGTAACCCAAAAAGCCCACAATCGTCATGCTTCCGGCGATCGACATGCCCATAACGAGGAGAAGCAGGAACACGCCAAGCCCGATCAATCCGACAAGAACCGATGTACTCATGCTTCTTCACCTCCCCAGAAAACAAGCCTGCACAGCGCTTTTACAAGCACCGTAAGGGAAAAGAACGTCATGCCGATACCGCATACGATCAAAAATGGCGGATACGGAAGATTGGCGTTCATGGATGTCGTTCCAGCTGCCGTGGAGGTCACGGCGTATTGGAAAAAGGAATACGACAGCAGCACGCCAACGGCAAGGTCAAGCAGCGACACGATGGTAAACGCGATCTTCTGCATAACAACCGGCAGGTAATTCATAATGAAGTCTACCTTGGGGTTTCCGTTCTGCGACTCGGTATATCCCAGACAAAGAACAACGATCAGGCAGGAAACGAATCCGGCATAATCCGTTATACCCGCCAGAGAACGGCCGCCGATATTGCGCAGGATGATGTTGAACACCACCAGCGCCATATTCAAAACGATGCAAACGTTCCCCGCAATGCAGGCATAGCGATCGATCTTGAAAAGAATATCTTTCAGTTTATGTATCATAAGTCAAATCTTTCCGTCAGAAGAGGCTCGTCTGCCTTGCCGCTCAGCCGTAAATGGCGGCGTACTTGTTCACCAGCTCAACGAGATGGTCGTAAGTTCCCTGTGCATCCAGTCCGGCGGCCGTTTTCTCGCTGATCCATTTTTCGATGACCGGCTGCAGAGCCTCGCTCCAGCGAACCTGCTCTTCATCGCTGAGGACGCTGAAGGAAACGTTGTGCTCCTCACCGAAGGCCTTGCCCTCCGCATCGATGGAGTCAAAGAGGCCAGCGGCCTCGTCAACCATTTCGGCGCTGATGGCGGTGATGGTTTCCTGATACTCCGCAGGGAGAGAGTCCCAAACGCCCTGGTTTATGGCAATATAGTGGTTGCCGGTGGAGATGCCCTTGACTTCCACGCCGTATTTTACGACCTCAGCAAAGTTCCAGCCCTTGAGCGTTTCGTAAGAGTTGCAGATGGCCTTGACCGTACCTTTCTGCGCCGCTTCATACGTTTCGCTGATTGGCATGCCGATGGGCGAAGCGCCGAGAGCCGTCATCGCTTCCAGCGCAGCGCCGGTGGCGCGGATGGAAAGTCCCTGAATATCGTCGAGCGTGTGGATTTCCTTGTTGGAGAGGATCGCAAACGGCGTCATGCCGTAGGCCCAGAGAATCTTCATACCGGCGTATTCGTCGCGTTCTTCCTGATAAAATTCATTAAAGGCATAGGTAAAGGTTTTGCTGCTGGCTGCGTTAAAGTTGGGGAGATATGTGGCAGTAGACAGCGGGAACGCCGAGGTATCATACGCAACGTCGGTTTCCACCATGTCAACAACGCCGTTGACGACGGCGCTGTGCATGTCAGCGGCGGCAACGAGCGTGTTGCTGTCATAAATGACAATCTTCACGTTGCCGTCCGTCGCCTCGGCAACCTTGTCCGCAAATTTCTGAAGATAGGCAAAGAAGGCATGGGAGGTGGAGTAGCTCGTTGCAAGGCTCAGCTCGACGGGAGCGAAGTTGGTCTCCGCCTTCGTGAGCGCAGGATCATTCGCCGTATCCGCCGGAGTAACGGTAGCCGCAGGCGCAGCGCCGCAGCCAGCGAGAAGCATTAGAATCAGCGAGAGCGAAAGAATCATGGCAAACGTCTTTTTCATTGTATTCTCCTGTCCTTTCATCTTTAAGAATTATGTATAAATCAATTACATCTCGGAAGGATACGCTTTTGATTCGGTTTTAACGTTGTCTACGCTGTTGCAGGTAAAAACAACGATCAGATGCAGATCTTCGTTCGTGTTGTTCATACAGCGGTGCGGTGTTCCGGCGGGATTATAGAATACAAGCTCTTTTTTCATGGTATATGTTTTGTCGGGATATGTAGCAATTCCGCCGCCGCGGAATACAAAGACTGCTTCGTCGGTGTCGTGGCAGAGGAAATCCTCAGACGGGACGGCGCATCCCGGAGCGAGACGGTGGTAGGCAGCGCAGATACCGGTGCCGTCCGTGATCTTCGTAACGAAGTGGCCGGGCGCGACTTCCTCCGCGGGCGCTTCCAAGAAATTGATCATAGTGTGCTTTTTTTCGCCGATGTAGGGCTCGTCGATCTTATGGTCGGCGCGGCCAACGCTGCTGATCGGGCATGGGTAGATCACCAGAAGCGTCAAATCCTCGTAGCCAGGGTGGTGGTTGCCGTGCGGCACACCGTCAGGGATATAGGTGCATATGCCCGGAACAAGAGGGCCGCCCTCGCCATCGGCATAGCGCATGATGGCTTCGCCGTCTATGGTGAGTTCGATCTCGTCCGCGCCGGGGTGCGATACATAATCGGTATATGGAGAGTCAACGCCGGGTTCCTGCTTTACCCAGAGAACGCCGAGATTATCATAGCCGAGAATGGACTTACAGTCGTGACCGTAATCCACATCCCCGTCATGGCTGCCGCCGATGCGGGTTCTCGCGCCGGGGACGAACTCCATGGTACGCAGATCAAGACTCCGGAGGCAGTCCATAACCCGATAGGTTTTCTTCTGTTCCATGTGTGCAACTCCTCTTTTTTGTTTTCGCGCGGATAGCTATGATCGAAATTTAAACACACTAAATTTAGATGATCTCATTAGTGTTTAAAAATCAATCATTTCATTTCTCGATGTTTCATGGTGTATTTGCGTTGCTCCGGCCGAAAGCGCACAAAACCATGCTTTACTCCGCGTGTGCACCTGTATTTTATATCCCCAATAAAGAAAAAGCAACGCTCGCCGATCCGGCGAGCGTATAAATATTATACTATTTAATCTTCTTCCATAACGTGCTGCGGCTAATTCCTAAACGTTTTGCTGCTTTTGTCTGGTTCATATCCTCTTCCTCCAGAATTCCACGGATGATTCTTTTTTCGATATCGTCCAGCGTTCCTTTCCAGTAGGCCGCAGCGCCTCGGCTACTGCTCCATACGCTACGCTCCACTTCCAGCATCCGATGCACCGTTTCCCCGGACAGGTACGGGCTGGTAGACGCGAGCATGGAGCGTCGGAGGACATCAGTAAGTTGCTGTAAATTGGCTCCCCAGTCGAAGGCTTTGAGTGCCTCCATCGCATCGGGCTGAAGCCCGACAATCTGAAGACCAAGCTCAATGTTCAGCGCGGAAATCATCATGGCGAGTTCCTGATCCATCTCGCCGATGGCGCTGCGCAGAGGCGGAACATCGATGCTGTACCCGCTCAGCAGATGATATAGCCGGTGGCTAAACGAGCCGCGGGACACTTTCCGGTAAATTTCGTCCCATGCGGTAGAGATAATCCGGATCTGGCTTTGACGTGCGATGTTGGAAAGGAAATCTGCCATCATTTCCTGCAGCTCCGGAACAATCTCATCAGCGCTGGCGACCAAGATGGCGGAGACAGTCCCGCTCATACGCTGATACCCCTCATTCGTGAAAACACGAAAGCTATCCAGCGTGAGATGGTTGCAGTCAATGCGGAGCATCGCCTGCTCATTATTCAAAAGAAACGCGATATTCCCCTTGCCAAGACCGCGCTCGCCGGTGATTAGCACCGGTTCGCGAGCGTTTTTGTATGTTTCGATCTGTTCTCGAATATGGGCAAAGTTTGTGGAGCGGTACAGGTTCGCAATAGGGGTGGACGGTGGCCGGTTGATGTAGGTTATGGATCCGCCATAAGTGAAATCGACGAAACGCAAACGGCGGAAGCACCATATAAACCCATCGGATACCGCGCTTGAGGTTTTCTTTGTTGCAACCCACACAATACCATCCTGCTCCAGTTCAAACGTTGCCGAATCGCTTGCCGGATGGATGCGGTTCGATAGCTCCACCAGCTTCAAAAGCTGGGCAGAGTTTGCGCCACCGTTTTGGTAGCGAATCGTGCCGTCGTTTTTCTGGACGGCGATGAAATCCGGCATTTCCTCCAACAGCGTTTTGTATACGCTGAATTCCTTTTTCAGGCGCTCCGTTTCGTTAAACAAAACGCGCACGGAGGAAAAAGCGTTTCGGATGCTCTCTACGCCGTAGGGAATCTGCACGGCGTTAAGGAAAAAGCTCTGGGCGAGATGCACCGTTGACGCCCCGCCGATAACAACGCCATAGTTTTCGCTCTTCAGCCGCTGCAGTATTTCGGCAGTCTCGCTTTCTGTGTTTGCATCAAAAAACTGCATGTTCGCCCGCTCAATGCTGCAAATTGTTTCGGCGTACTCGCGCAACTGTTTTTTGCCGTAGAGATCATAGAATAGCAGCGCACGCTTTCCCGAAATGCTCCGGCAGGCGGATATACCCAGATAGAGATCGCCGAACGAAAGGGAAAACGGGACGAAGGCAATACCGCAGTCCGCCACATCCTGACGGTAAACGTCGCGGGCAATCACAACGTCGACTGCTTTTTTCCGGTGTACGGAAAGAAGTGCGGCTTTTACGGAAGCGCCGCTGTCTGGATTCAGGAAGCGCAGCTCCATTTCCGGATAGCTTTCGGCCACTTTTTTAATGGTCGATTCCAGTCCGGCATACGGAAAGATGACGAGAACGCGAACTTGACCCATAGAAATCACAATCCTTTTCCATCCGGTTTTCGCATGGGGTAGCGTTTTGTCCACTCTATATCCGGCGGCGCGCAAAAGTTCGGATAAAGGAAAATGCCAAAACCGGTCTTTCAACCGATCTTGGCATTTTGGCGGAGAAGCCGGGATTTGAACCCGGGCTCGGCTCATCACCGACTACTCCCTTAGCAGGGGAGCCCCTTCGGCCACTTGGGTACTTCTCCAAACCGCTCGAGTATCATATCACAGGGTATGCGGCCTTGTCAATGCAAAAAATCAGTCCAGCACGGATTTTACGGCGGAAAGCACGTCCGCGGCGACCTCCTCGGGCGTGCGGGCAGCGTTCACGATGCAAATCCTGTCCCGATGCTCCAGCCGCCGGAAGATCTCATAATACCGCCGGCGCACGGCGAGCAGGGAATTTTCGTTCTCGTAGATCTCGCGGTAAGACCGCCCCTGCTCCATGCGGCGCAGGCACTCCTCGTCGTCCAGATCGAGAAACACGCAGAGGTCGGGCTTTCGGATCTCCGGGCAGTCGATATTGATACGGAACACCCATTCCGGGTCGGTCACGGTACCCTGGTAGGCGAGCGAGGAATAGTAATACCGGTCGCAGAGGACAACGCGCCCCTCCGAGAGGAGCTTTCCGATGCCGTTGATGGGATTTACGTTGTGCGCCACGCGGTCGGCCATGAAGAGCGCCGCGATCTCCGCGCCGGTGCGCGGCGTGAAGCCGGAGAGCGCGTCGCGCGCGAGCCCGCCGGTCGTGCTCGCCGTCGGCTCCGCGGTCTCCGCCACGGCATAGCCGAGCGCGCGCAGGTTTTGGGCAAGCGCCGTCAGCTGCGTGGTTTTTCCCGAGCCGTCCAGCCCTTCGATGACGATAAATTTTCCGTTCATGGCAGTTCCTCCCGCCGCGAGGCGCGATTTGTTCACAGATATTATAGCAAAACTCTTTTCTCGCGGCAAGAAAAATGATATAATATATTTTGTATTATTGTCTTTATGGAGCGAATGCATGACAGAAACCGCTTTTTTACAATACACCGGGTATGTGCTCGCGTTTTTCGCTGTTTGGATCGTGGCACGCTGCGCGCGCTCGATGCTGAGCGAAAGGTATGTGCCGGAGGTATGGGGCTATCTGGAGCTGCCGGACGGCACGTCGCGCGCGATCGAGCACTGGGAGTGCATTCTCGGCCGGGCGAAGGCCTCGGACATCGTGCTCACCGGCGAGGGGATCGAGCGCAGCCACGCCGCCATCCAGCGCTCCGGCGCGGGCGAGTGGACGCTCTCCGCGCTCGACGGCGGCAGGGGCGTCTGGCTGAACGGCAAGGCCGTCACGGGCGACGCGCCGCTCCGCGGCGGCGATACGCTCAAGCTTGGCGAAATGGAGCTGCACTTTCTCGCGCTGGACGACGCGCAGCGCGCCACATTGCAGCGCAAGCGCCCCCTGACCGGGCACAAGGTGCAGCCGGCGGTGACGCTTCTTCTGCTCGTATGCTTCCAGCTCGTGCTGCTCTTCCAGTTTTTCTTCACGACGGACGGCGCGGCGCTCGCCTACATCGTGCTCTCGTTCGGACTGCTCATTGCCATGGAATGGTTCTGCTATTTTGTGATGCGCAGCATTTCCGTGCGCGGGTTTGAACCGGAGACGCTCGCGTTTTTCCTCACGAGCGTCGGCTTTTCCGTCGTCGGGTCCTCCGCGCCGGATGGCATGGGGCGGCACTGTCTCCTGTTTCTCGCGGCGCTCGCGCTTTTCTTTGCGCTCGGCGTGTGGCTGCGGGATCTGCACCGGGTGCGCGCGATGCGCTGGCCGATGGCTTTTGCCGCGCTCGGCTTTCTCGCGCTCAATCTGCTGCTGAGCGAAACGATCTGGGGCGCAAAAAACTGGCTGAGCATTGCCGGGCAGACGCTCCAGCCCTCGGAATTTGTCAAGATTGCTTACGTCTACGCGGGCGCGGCGACGCTCGACCGTCTGTTCCGGCGGCGCAACCTTATCCTGTTTATCGCCTTCTCCGCCGTGTGCGTGGGCGCGCTGGCGCTCATGGGCGATTTCGGCACGGCGCTCGTTTTCTTCGTGTGCTTTCTCGTTATATCCTTCATGCGCTCCGGGAGCTTTGCCACGCTCTTTCTCGCCATCGGCGGCGCGGCGCTCGCGGTGATGCTCGTTCTGACCGTGAAGCCGTATGTGGCGCAGCGGTTCGCCACCTGGGGCCATGCGTGGGAGGATCCTCTCAACACCGGCTTTCAGCAGGTGCGCACCATGTCCGCGACGGCCGCAGGCGGTCTCTTTGGCCGCGGCGCGGGAGCGGGCTGGCTCAAAAACATATTCGCCGCGAACACCGACATGGTGTTCGGCGTCGTGTGCGAAGAGCTGGGGCTCATCGTCGCGCTGTGCTGCGTGCTCTCGCTGCTGCTGCTCGCGGTGTTCTCCGTGCGCAGCGCGGCGGCGGGGCGCTCTTCCTATTACGTCATCGCCTCCTGCGCCACGGTCACGATCTTCATGGCGCAGCTCGCGCTCAATGTGTTCGGCTCGCTCGATCTGCTGCCGTTCACGGGCGTGACGTTCCCGTTCGTATCGAAGGGCGGGTCAAGCCTCATCTCCTGCTGGGGCATGCTCGCGTATATCAAGGCCGGAGACACGCGCTCCGGCGGCAGCTTTGCGCTGCGCACGAGCTTTGAGAACGCCCGCCGCGGCAAAAAGAAAAAGGAGGCGGTGAAATGAAACGCATTGAACACCGCTCCGCCATCGCGCTGCTGCTTGCGGCGGCGCTGGCGCTCGGCATGGGCTTTTTTGTCGTCCGGCTGGCTCTCTGCGGCGGCGACTGGGCATCTTACAGCGCCAATCAGCACATTTACCAAAACGGCGTGCTCAAAAGCAGCACATTGACCGACCGCAACGGCGTCATTCTCGCGCAGACCGAAAACGGCGCGTGGCGCTACGCGGACGATCCTGCCGTGCGGCTCTCCTCCGTCCACGCTGTCGGCGACTACCGCGGATACATCAGCGGCGCGATCTCCGCGTTTGCCGATGAGTTGGCGGGCTACTCGTTTGTTTACGGCACGCCCGGCGGCGGCACAGAAGTCGCGCTCTCGCTCGACACACGGCTGCAGACCGCCGCGTGGGACGCGCTCGGGGGACGCCGCGGCGCGGTGCTCGTGATGAACTACGAGACCGGCGAGATTTTAACGATGGTCTCCTCCCCTTCCTACGATCCGAACGGCGAGGCCGACACGAGCATCGACGGTCTTTTCATCAACCGCTGCACGCTCGGCACGTTCACGCCGGGCTCGGTATTCAAGCTCGTGACGCTCATCGCCGCGGTGGAAAACCTCCCCGATCTCACCGAACAGACGTTCACCTGCAATCAGTATCTCGATCTCCCCGGCGGGACGGTCGTATGCACGGGCTGGCACGGCCCGCAGACGATCGAGCAGGCGCTCGCAAATTCCTGCAACTGCGCGTTTGGGGAGCTTTCGCTTGAGCTTGGCAGCGAGACGATCGTGAAAACGGCGCAGCGGCTCGGCGTGGCCGGGTCTCTCACGCTCGACGGCGCGGCCACGGTCTCCGGCAAGATCGAGACCGCCGAAGCGGGCAGCAGCGACGAGGCGTGGCTCGGCATCGGGCAGTACACCGATCTTGTGACGCCGTATTCGATGCTGCGGCTGTGCGCCGCCATTGCAAACGGCGGCGCCGCCGTTACGCCGACGCTCGCCTATGGCGGCGTGGGCGGCGGCGCGGTGCTCATGGACGCGGAGACGGCGGAGTATGCCGGCGAGTGCATGAGCTACGACGTGGCCTACGGCTATGGCCGCGACCGGTTCCCGGGGCTGGATCTCTGTGCCAAGAGCGGCACGGCGGAGATCGGCGACGGCACGACGCACGCCTGGTTCGTCGGGTATCTGCGCACCGGCGCGCCGGTGGCGTTTGCGGTGATGCTCGAGCACGGCGGCGGCGGACTGCTGCAGGCCGGGGGCGTCGCCAATTCCGTATTACAGACTGTAATGGAGTATTATTCCGATGATTGATATTTCCGTCCGGGACCTCACGAAGGCGTTTGAGGTCAACAACAACATTCTCGACGGGCTGACGTTTCAGGTACAGCACGGCGAGCGCGTCGGCATCCTCGGCCGCAACGGTACGGGGAAAACGACGCTTTTCCGCTTGATGGTCGGCGAGCTCACCGAGGACAAGGGCGAGATCGACATTGCCCGCGGCAAGCGGCTGGGGCTTGTTTCGCAGATCCCGCACTATCCGGCGGGCTACACCGTGGAGGACGTGCTCGCCACAGCGGAAGAGCGGCTCAACGCGATGCAGGCGCGGATGCGAAAGCTTGAAGAGCTCATGGCGGTATCAAGCGACCGCGCGCTGCTCTCGGAATACGACGAGCTTCTCTCGCGCTTTGAAATGCTCGGCGGGTACGACGCCGAGGTGCGCCGCAGCAAGGTCGCCAACGGTCTTGACATCCCCCCTGCCATGCGCGGGCAGCTTTTCGACTCGCTCTCCGGCGGCGAGAAAACGCGCGTCAACTTAGCGCGCCTCATTCTGGAGGACACCGACATTCTCCTGCTCGACGAGCCGACGAACCATCTCGACATGCACGCGACCGAGTGGCTGGAGGACTATCTGCTCCACTTCAAGGGGACGGTGCTCGCCATATCGCACGACCGCTGGTTTCTCGACAAGGTCGCGCAGCGGATCATTGAGATCGTCAACGGCAAGGCGGAGTTTTATAACGGCAACTATACGTTCTATGCCGAGGAAAAGCAGCGCCGGTACGAGGAGCTGCGCAGGCAATATGAGAAAAACCAGAAGGAGATCGCCCATCTGCAGAAGGCGGCGGACGATCTGCATCTGTGGGCGTTCATGGGCGCGGACAAGCTGCACAAGCGCGCGTTCTCCATGGAAAAGCGCATCGCGCGGCTCCAGACCGCCGAAAGGCCGCGCGAGGACAAAAAGCTCTCCGTCCGCTTCCGGCAGAAGGAATTTTTCGGCGACGAGGTGCTTGTGCTCGAGGACGTGGCGAAGTCCTACGGCGAGAAGAAGCTCTTCTCCGGCATCGACGAGCTCATAGAGCCGGGCGAGCGCATCGCGCTCATCGGCGACAACGGTACGGGCAAGTCCACGCTGCTCCGCTGCATCACCGGTGAGGAAACGCCGGACCGCGGCTGGATCCATCTCGGCCCCGCGGTAAAGAGCGCGTACCTGCCGCAGCTCGTGCGGTTTGACGATCCATCGCGCAACATGGTGGACACGATGCTCTGGGAGGCGAAGTGCGATCCGCAGACGGCGCGAAACCGTCTCGCGGCGTTCGGCTTCCGGGGCGAGGATGTGTTCAAGACCGTTTCGGTTCTCTCCGGCGGCGAGCAGAGCCGTCTGCGGCTCTGCATTCTCATGCGGGACGACATCAATTTTCTCATGCTCGACGAGCCGACGAACCATCTCGATCTTCTCTCGCGCGAGTGGATGGAGGACGCGCTCATGGACTACAGCGAGGCGCTGCTCTTCGTGAGCCACGACCGCTGGTTCATTGAGAAATTCGCCACGCGCATCTGGTGTCTGCACGACGGGCAGATCGAGGACTACCGCGGCGGCTTTGCCGAGTGGCGCGAATATAAAGCGCGGCAGGAAGCGCTCCAGCCGCCGGCAAAGGCCGCAAAGAGCGCGGCGCGCGAGGAGAAGCCGAAGAAAAAGACCGAGCCGAACCGCGACCGCCGCCGCCAGAAGATCGAGCGTGACATTGAGCGCGCCGAGGCGTCGCTGCGCGATATCGAGGCCGAAATGGAGAAAAACGCCTCCGATTACCAGAAGCTGCTCGAGCTCGGCGCGCAGAAAGACGCCGCCGAGGAATCGCTCGAGACGCTTTACGCCGAGTGGGAAACGCTCGCGGAATAATCTACGAAGGGAGAGAAGAACGTGCCGGAGCTGTCTACGGATGTCCGTTACATAAAAGGCGTCGGCGAGCAGAGAGCAAAGGCTCTCGCGCGTCTCGGCGTGCGCACGCTCGGCGATCTTCTCAACTATTTCCCGCGCGCCTATGAGGACCGCACCGCCGTGCGGCCCATCGCCGAGCTTGCCTTGGACGAAACGGCGTGCGTGCGCGCCATGGTCGCAGCGGAGCCGCGCCTCACGCGCGTCCGGCGCGGGCTCGATCTCGTGAAGCTGCGCATCGTGGACGAGAGCGGCAGCGCGGATGTGACATTCTTCAACCAGAGCTATGTCCGCGACCAGCTCGTTCCGGGCGAAAGCTATGTCTTTTACGGCAAAGCGGGCGGGAATCTGCTGCGCAAGACGTTCACAAACCCCGTTTTTGAGCGGGAGGACCGCGCGGGCACCGTCACGGGGCGGATACTGCCGCTCTACCGGCTGACGCACGGTATATCGAATAAGCTCGTCGTGAGCGCCGTGGAGTGCGCGCTCGATGCCTGCGGCGATATGCTGCCGGAGCTTCTGCCCGCGGAGATCACCGAGCAGCATGCATTGCCGAAGGTCGGCTTTGCGTACCGGAACGTGCATTTTCCTCCGGATTGGGAAACGCTCGCTCTGGCGCGGCGGCGGCTGACATTTGAAGAATTTTTCGTTCTCTCCTGCGCCACGCAGCGGCTGCGCGCACAGCGCGAGAGTGTGCCCGGCGAGCGTATCCCGACGCCGGACGTTAAAGAGTTTTATGCCGCTCTCCCCTTTTCGCCGACGAGAGCGCAGCGGCGCGCCGCGGACGAGGCACTGCGCGATATGGCGTCCGGCAAGCGGATGTCGCGCCTTTTGCAGGGCGATGTCGGCAGCGGCAAAACGCTTGTCGCGGCGGCGCTTTTGTGGGCGGCACAGCGGGCCGGATACCAGAGCGCTTTCATGGCGCCGACGGAGATTTTGGCGCAGCAGCATGTAAAAACCTTGCAGGGCTTTCTCGCGCCGTTCGGCATCCGCGTATGCCTTCTGACCGGCTCGATGAAGGCAAAGGAAAAAAGCGCGGTCAAAGCCGCGCTGGAGGAGGGCGTGTGCGATGTCGCCGTCGGCACGCACGCCCTGCTCACGGAGGACGTGCGCTTTCACAATCTCGGTCTTGCCGTCACGGACGAGCAGCACCGCTTCGGCGTGGAGCAGCGCGGCGCGCTCGGCGAAAAGGGTGCGCAGCCGCACATTCTCGTCATGTCCGCCACGCCCATCCCGCGCACGCTCGCGCTGATGATCTACGGCGATCTCGACGTTTCCGTGCTCGACGAGCTGCCGCCGGGACGCCAAACGGTGGACACCTTCGCCGTAACGGAAAGCTACCGCGCCCGCCTGAACGGGTTTATCCGCAAGCAGGTCGAAGAGGGCCATCAGGTGTTCGTTGTCTGTCCGAAGGTAGAGGACGGCGAGGAAGGCGAGAGCAAGCTCAAGTCGGCCTCGGAGCACGCTGAGGAGCTGCAAAAGCTCTTTCCCGATCTTACCGTCGCGTGTGTCCACGGGCGGATGAAGCCGAAGGAAAAGGAAGCGGTCATGGCCGCCTTTGCCGCCGGAGAGACGGACATTCTTGTTTCCACGACGGTCGTGGAGGTCGGCGTAGACGTGCCGAACGCTACGCTCATGGTCGTGGAAAACGCCGAGCGGTTCGGGCTATCGCAGCTCCACCAGCTGCGCGGACGCGTCGGGCGCGGCAAGGCGAAGAGCTACTGCGTGCTTGTGTCCGATACGCCGACGGAAGAATCCAGGGAGCGGCTGCGCGTGCTCACGCGCACGAACAACGGCTTTGAGATCGCGCAGGCCGATCTGGAGCTGCGCGGCCCCGGTGACTTTTTCGGCTCGCGCCAGCATGGTCTGCCGGAAATGCACGTCAAGGACCTTCTCGGCAGCATGGACATGCTGCACGAGGCGCAGTCCGCCGCCGAAGCGCTCTGCCGGAAAGATCCGGCGCTTGCGGGCGAGGAGCTTGCCCCGCTCCGAAACCGCATTGCCGAGCTTTTCACCGCCAACGAAGGAACATGGAATTAAACCCCGTATTATAAATAAACAGAAGGAGGAATCCCCATGTACTGCCGATTCTGCGGAAAACAGATCCCCGACCAGGCGAAATTCTGTCCCGAATGCGGTGCCGATCTCGCCCCCGCTCCCTCCGCCGCGCCGCCGGAAGGCACTCCGTCCTTCCCTGCCGCGCCGGCAGCTCCGGTCGAACCGGCCATGCCGCCGCAGGGCACGCCCGATCCCGCCGCCGCGTTCGGCGTCATCGCAGCGCCCCGGCGCGGCATGAAGTGGTTCAAGTTCATCATCTCATCTATTTTCAGCTGTGGGCCGGTATGCTCGTCAATCTGGTAACGGCCGGAAAGTACTTCACCGGCGCGTATTATGAGGGGAACGCCGAAATGGTCTACCATGTCTTCCCTGCGCTGCAGCCGCTGGATATCGTTATGGGTGTTGTCTGTCTTGCGCTCGCCGTGTACGCGGTGGTCGTGCAGAGAGCGCTGGCAAAGTTCCGCGCCAAGGGCCCGATGATGTATTATCTGATGTACATCGTCAATACCGCGGTAACGGTGCTCTATCTGCTCATCGGAAGCATCATTATCGGCCAGTCGGTCTTTACCGCCGAAGTCGCCGGGAGCATCATCGGTTCGCTCGTCATGCTCTTTGTCAATATTCCGTATTTCAACAACCGCAAACACCTTTTTGTGAATCCGTGACCGCCTTTCCGCGGGAGGTTTTTCCGCCATGACAAGATTTCTTTCCGCGCTGCGCCGCGCGCCGCATTTTCGCATCACCGGCGAGCGCCAACGGCTTCTTGCTTCCTTTGCCGCCGTTTTTCTCTTCGGCCTGCTCGCGCACGGCTATGCGTTCACCAATTTTACCGTCAGCCACGACTCGCTCAACGAGATGTTCCTATCCGGTGATATCCGCTATGCCGCCGGTTCGGTGGCGGACTGGAAAATATCGCTCGGCCGGTTTCTCTATCCGGCGTACCGCGCCGTGTTCAGCGGCGGTGCCGGTACGCCGTGGCTCTCCGGCGTTCTCTCGCTCGTGTGGGTATCGCTTGCGGTGTATCTCGTTTCGCGGCTGTTCTCCGTGGACAACGCGCTGCTCCTTGCCGTGATCGGCGCTCTTTTCGTGACCAATGTGTCATATTCCGCGCTGGCGGCAACGTACATCTACGATCTGGACGGCGATATGCTCGCCATGCTGCTCGCCGTGTGTGCGGCGTATCTCCTTCTCCGCGGTACGCTCCGGCGCAGGGCGCTCGCCGTTATCCCCATTGTCTGCTCGCTCGCGCTCTATCAGGTGATGATCTCGGTCACGGTCTCGCTTGTCATGATTGCCTGTATTCTACGGCTTCTAGAGAGCGAGAGCGCGAAAGCGGTATTTTTCGACGGGCTCAAAGCCGTCGGCATCCTTTTTATCGGCGGGGCCGCGTACTATATTCTCGTCCGCGCCGTGTGCAGCACATCGGACGTCGCGCTCGACGGCGGGTACAACAGTCTTTTGAGTCTCGGCCGGATGACGCCCGGCCTCCTGCCGGAAGCCGTCCGATCGACCTATGACACATGGGCACGCAGCACCGTGCGGCAGCCGGTCTTCGTTCCTCTGCCGGTCACGCGTACAGGGCATCTCCTGCTCGCCGTTCTCACGCTGGCAGCGGCAGCACGCTTTTTCCTCCGGAAACGGCTCCCCGCGGCCAATCTTCTCCTTGCGCTCGTTCTTGCCGCGCTTTTGCCGATGGGCATGAATCTTTCCAACTTTCTCGGCTACGCCGGGATGGAGGCGCACGATCTGATGAAGTACGCCTTCTGTCTGGTGTATGTCTTCGATATCCTGCTGCTGCGGCAGTGCCTGCAAAGTTTGCCGGAAAGCCGGGTATTCTCCGGCTGCGCCGCCGTCTCTCTTGCGCTGATCGCCGCGCTCGTCTGGGGAAATATCCAGACGGCAAACGCGCTCTATCTCAAAAAAGGCCTTGAGCGGCAGGCCACGCTTTCCCGCATGACGGAGCTCTGCCTCCGTCTGGACCAGACCGAGGGGTATGTCCCCGGAGAAACGCCGGTCGTGTTTATCGGTCTGCCGTCCTTCGATACGCCCGAAGCGCTCGGCAGCGTATCGCAGATCACCGGCGCGTGGGTGAAAAGCACGGTGGGCGGTGGGTATTACGCCGCGTATTTTTCGTACATTCTTCAGACCCCGATCCGCATCGGCAGCGAATCGGAGCTCCCTGAGGGAGCGCAGCCGGATGCAATGCCGCCGTTTCCCGCGGAGGGCAGCATTTGCCGGGCGGGCGATATGCTCATCGTCCGGATGGGATAAAAAAAGCACAGCGGCCGGCATCAACACGTCGGCCGCTGTGCTTTATTATCTTTACATCCATGCGCTGTGGGATACGAGATAGAGGTAGGCGTCCACCAGCTCTTCCACGCTCGCCGTGCGGGGGCTTTCCAGCCAGTGCTTCACCGTGGACACGAGGCAGATGGCGCTGAAGCGCGCCACCGTTTTTTCCGAGAGAAGCCCCGCATACCCCGCGGCGGGCGTGAGCGCGGCGTTTTCCAAAAGCAGACGCTGCACCGCGTCGGTGAACGAATCCTCAAAGCCGTTCTGCCCTGTGACGGTGAACGCCTTGCGGTAAAAGGCGGCATCCTCCACGAGCCCGGCAAAGATCGTGCGCAGCGCGCCGACCCCGTCGCCGCGGCGCAGCGGCTCGCCCGCCGGGGCGATCACGTCCGTTTCCACGATCCACGCGAGCAGGTCGTACTTGTCCTGAAAGTGGTTATAAAACGACGGGCGGCGGATCCCGGCCTCGTTCGTTATCATCATAATAGAGATCTTTTCAAAGGGATATCGCAGCATCAGCGCCTTGAAGCCGTCGGCGATCAGGCGCTTTGTCATATCCTTGCGGCTGTCCATATGTGTCTCCTTTTCACACAAACAAGCGGATCAGAACATCCACGCCGGTCACAAGAAACAGCGCTCCGCCGATCCAGTACGCGGTGTTTTTCTGGGAATACCCGAAATGATACCCCACCGACACGCCGCCGAGCGCGCACAACGCCGTCACGCCGAAGAGCGTGGCGAAACAGGAGAGCCAGTACGCATCGAGAAAGCGGGAGCTGACGCCCGCGAGCAGCGAATCAAGGCTCGTGAGGACGGCGGTGCCGACAACTTTTTTGTAAGTGATCTCGGAGCGGTGCTCGAATACGGTCTTTTTCCGGACGGCCTTGACGATCAGATACACGCCGAGCACAAAGAAAATGAGCGCGCCGAGAATATGCCACAGCCCCTGCGCCACGGTATAGTACGATGCGAAGCGCGGCAGCATGCCGAGCAGCCGGCCGATCTCCATCGCCGCGACCTGTGCCGCGCAGAAGATCAGGCAGTACGCGGCGGTGCGGCGGCGGCGAAGCTCGCCGAGCACCGCGCCCTGACACACGGCGGCGCCGAACACGTCCAGCGATATACCCAGACAGAAAACCAGAATTTCCCAATATCTCATAAACGATCACCTCTGTTTTTGCTTACTTCCCCATTATACCGAAAATCCCGCCGGAGGGAAGAAACAAAAATCAGAAAATGTCAAACGAATATCAAACGAGACCCGCTTCGCTTACGCTCTCGTTTGAAAAGGCTGCGGCTCGCCGCAGCGCACTCGCTTCGCTCGCACGTTTGCGAGCCGAAAAGTATTTTTGCCGACGCGCATGTCGCCGGCAAAAATGTTTTGAATTCTTTTTGCGCCTGCGGGCGCAAACTCTGCGAGGCTCGTTATTGGATGTTCAAGCTTTTACTGTCTCGCGGCGGGACGTTGCGGCGCGCAGCACAAAGAGCGTGGCGACCGTGAGCGCGACGCCGATGGCAAGGCAGATATACACGTTCTGCACGAATCCGGCGATGACGTAGCTCACGAACGAGATCGCGGCGACGGTGAGAACGTAGGGGATCTGCGTGGAAACATGGTTGAGATGGTCGCACTGCGCACCGGCGGAGGCCATGATCGTCGTATCGGAGATCGGCGAGCAGTGGTCGCCCATGACGGCGCCCGCAAGGCACGCGGAAACGCCGATGATGAGGAGCTGGCTGTCCGCGGGGAATACGTCCGTCACGATCGGGATCAGGATGCCGAACGTACCCCAGCTCGTGCCGGTGGAGAACGCAAGGCCGCAGCCGACAAGGAATATGATCGCCGGGAGCAGGTTATAAAGGCTCCGGGACGCGCCCTGCATCACGCCGAACACGTATTCCGCCGCGCCGAGCATGCCGGTCATGTTCTTGAGCGTTACGGCGAACGTGAGGATGAGCAGCGCCGGAACCATGGCGATGAAGCCCTTGGTGGTGCATTCCATGGCTTCCTTGAAGCTCAAAAGACCGCGGCAGATGTAGTAGATCACGGTGAACACGAGCGCGATGAGCGTGCCCCAGGGCAGTCCGACGGAGGCGTCCGTTCCGGCGAAGGCCGCGGCAAACGATGTGCCGGAGAAGAATCCGCCGACATACAGCATGCCGGTGACGCAGCAGGCAATGAGCACGAGCACCGGAAGTACAAGATCGACGACCCGTCCCTTCGGCGAAGTGACGATATCCGCCTCATCGCTGCGCCGCTCGCCGGAGGTGAAGAGATCGCCGTTGAGCCGCGCGTTCATTTCGTGCAGCTTCATCGGGCCATAGTCAAACTGCATGAGCGAGAGGCCGACAACGAAAACAAGCGTAAAGAGGCTGTAGTAGTTCCAGGGAATGGCACGGACGAACAGCTCCGTGCCGGACATGACGCTCTCGTCCACGATGCCGGAGACCGCCGCCGCCCACGAGGAGATCGGCGCGATCATGCATACGGGCGCGGCGGTCGCGTCGATGAGATAGGCGAGCTTGGCGCGGGAGATGCGGTGGCCGTCCGTCACGGGACGCATGACGCTGCCGACGGTAAGGCAGTTAAAATAGTCGTCCACGAAGATCAGCACGCCGAGAAGGACCGTAGCGAGCATCGCGCCGGCGCGGGTGTGCACGTGCTTTTCCGCCCAGCGCCCGAACGCCGCCGAGCCGCCCGTGCGGTTCATAAGCGCAACGAGAATGCCGAGCAGGATGAGGAACAGGAAAATGCCGACGTTCCAGGCGTCCGCCACGCCGGCGATGAAGCCGTCGTTGATGATAACGTCCAGCGTTTTTACCGGCGCGAACCCGGCGACGAGCGCCGCGCCCACGACGATGCCGAGGAAGAGCGAGGAATAGACCTCCTTGGTGATCAGCGCCAGAGCGATGGCGACGACCGGCGGCAGCAGCGCCCAGATGGTAGCGTAAAACATGAGAAAAACCTCCCTCGCATGCAAAAAGCCGTGATTCCCGGTGGAAGGATCACGGCTGTGCATACAAAATCAGTAATAAAAAACTAAATTCGCAGCAATGACAGCTCTCCACCGAAGTGACAGTCCGCGGAATGTTCTTCCGCGCCCCAGGCATCCACCGCCAGACAGCGGTGAGACCCTTCGGCGATCGCCCCTTCCCGCTCCCCGGTGTCTGCCGGATGACAAGAGCGTACTGATGTTGATCGCGCCTCTACCATTGAGTTTCTGCTAAAAAGTATACCGCGCCAAAGGAAAAAGTCAAGCATAAACATCCATTCGCGCGAAAAACCTTACACCGGGGATATTTCTCCCCCCTGCTCGGCCTCCCGCCGCCGGATGTCGCGCGAGACGCGCACGGCGATCGGCACGGCGAGCAGCATCACGAGCATGTCCGCCGCGCCCTGCACCGACGCGATGCCCCACACGCCCCAGAGCCGGACCATAAGAGGCAGTATCGGGAAGAAGCAGATGCCCTGCCGCGCCAGCCCCAGCAGCAGCGACGGCAGCGCCCGCCCGATGCCGGAGCAGAGCATATTCACGATGATGCCGAAGCCGTGGAACGGCATGGCGAGACACTGGATGCGCAGAGAGAACACGCCGATGCGCACAAGCTCGGCATCGTCCTCCGTAAAAAGCAGCAGGATGGGCCGGGCGAAGATCCCGACAACGAGTGCCACAGCGGAAATGCCGGCGACGCATGCGATCATGGAAAACCGGAACGATTCCCGCACGCGGTCAAACCGCTTCGCCCCCCACGAGAAACCCGCCACGGGCTGAAAGCCCTGGCCGAAGCCGAGACAGGCGCTCGTCATAAACATGGTGATGCGGTTCGCCACATTGATCGCCGCGAGCGCGCTCGTGCCGTAGCCCACGGCAATGCGGTTGAGCAGTATCCCGGCGAGCGTGCCGAGACCGTTGCGGAAAAAGCTCGCGCTGCCCATGGCGCAGACCTCTTTGGCGTCGCTCCAGCGCGGGCGGAACTGCCGGAAGCGGATCGTGAGCAGCGTCTTTTTGCGGAAATACGGCGTCATAAGAATGCACCAGCTGACAACCTTGGATATGGCCGTTGCAGCGCTCGCGCCCGCGACGCCCCAGCCGAACGTGAAGATGAAGAGCGGATCAAGCCCCACATTGAGCACCGCGCCCGCCACCATGCCGATCATGGAGAAAACGGCGCTGCCCTCGGCGCGCAGACATTGGTTGAGCACAAAGCTTGTCGCCATAAACGGCGCGGCAAGCAGGATATACCGGCAGTACTGCTCCGAATACGGCAGGATCTCCTCGTTCGCGCCGAGCAGGAGCAGAATCTTATCCTGATACGTAAAGCCGAGGATCAGCACAAGCGTCCCAAGCGCGAGCGCGAGGAAGAAGCAGGTGGAAAGCACCTCGCGGGCGCGCTCGTCCTGCTTCGCGCCGAGCAGACGCGACGTAAGGCTCGCCGCGCCCACGGCGAGGAGCGAGCCCGCCATCATAATGATGAGATCGATCGAGCCGTTCACACCGACCGCGCCCGTGGCGTCCGTGCCGAGCTGACTTACGAAGAGCGTGTCGGCAAGGTTATAGGCGCTCGTGACGAGCATTCCCGCGATGGACGGCAGCGCCATTTTCGGCACGAGCCTGGGAATGGGCGTATTGAGCATAAAATCCCGTTTTTCGTTCGGATCGCGGAACTGCGGCATGGGCGGTATGCGTCCTTTCTCTCTTTTGTGTTCCGGCGCAGGCCGGGGAAGCGGTCAGTACGAATACTTTCCGCCGCCGATGAATTCACGCAGCAGCGAGTCCTTTGCAAGAAGCTCCGGCGAGACGTCCTCAAAGCGCTCAAACGCCGGGAGGATGCTCTGCAGCTCGCTGTAGCGCGGCGTGTCGGAGGGCATGGCGTTGAAAAGGCCGGTGGCGGTGTTGTTGAGCACCGGCACCTCGTAGGCGAACGACGAGTCGAACTGGAGATTCGCCTTGTCCTTGAAGGGCGAGATATACAGCTTCTCGCCGCGGCGGATGTTGGCCCAGTGCGCAAGTGTCTCCTGCGCGGCGGTGCCGCGGAAAAGATAGTCGCGCACGGTGCGGCGCATAAGGCGCATCCATGTGCCCTTGAATACGACCGCGCCGTCATCGTCCAAAATGTTGCTGCGCGCGCTGATATAGAGCTTGAACGCCTCGGGGTGGACAAGCGTGATCGAGTCATTGAGCGCGTGGATGCCCTCGAACACGGCGACCTCGTTTTTCTTCAGACGCAGCGAAGCGCTCGGCTCCAGATCGCGGCACTGGTGCACAAAGTCGTAGCGCGGCACAAGGATGCGCCCGCCTTCGGAAAGGACGGAGAAGTGCTCGTTCAAAAGCTCCATATCCATGCACAGGGGCGATTCGAGATCGTACTTCCCTTCGGGCGTGCGCGGCGTCGTCTCCGGGGAGACGCTCTTGAAATAGTTGTCCATCGAGATGCTGTGCGTGCGCACGCCGCGCCGCTCGAGCACCTCGCAGATCTTCAGCGCGGTCGTCGTCTTGCCGCTGCCGGAGGGCCCGGAGAGCAGAACGATCGGGCTTTTTTCCATGTTCTCCATGATGCGGTCGGCGGCGAGCTCCAGCCGGTCGGCATACACGCGGTCGCACTCGGCGATGAACCCGGCGGCGTCGGCGCGGCACCGGGCATTGATCTCGGAAAGATAGTAGGCCATTTTCAGTTTGTCCCTTTCGGTTCGGAATTATAAAAGCGGACGATCTCGTCCTTTTCGGCGCACGTGTGCGCGATGCGGTCCATGTATTCGCGCGGATACTTCGGCGCCATGAGACGCTTTACGACGCCGCCGGGCGCCGTGAGCTTCGTAGAGCCGCCCGCGCCCACGGCGAGAATGCCGCAGAGCTCCTCCATAATGCATATGTTGTAGAGATTTTCGTATCCCGGCTTCGTCCAGCCGACATTTTCAAAGCTGCCGGACATGAACTTCTGCCGGTAGAGATAGTATGGCGCGTACCCCGCCGCTTCGAGCTTTTCGCGCGCGTCGCCGAGCATTTTGCCGACCGCCTTTCCGTCCGGCAGCGCCGTGCCCTCGGTGAGAAAGCGCGAGCCTTTTTTGAGCGCGAGCGTGTGCACCGTGATATTCTCCGCGCCCAGCGCGATCACCTCGCGCACGGTGTCGGAAAAGCTCTCCGGCGTATCGCCGGGGAGACCCGCGATGAGATCCATGTTGAAGGCGAGCTGCGGGAACTTTTTCACCATCGCCACCGCCTCGCGCACCTGCGCAGCGGTGTGGTGCCGCCCGATCTCCTCGAGCACCGCGTCCGACATCGTCTGCGGGTTGACGCTCACGCGGTTTACGCCGTGCGAGACGAGCACCGCGAGTTTTTCCTCCGTCACGGTGTCCGGCCGCCCGGCCTCGACGGTGAACTCCCGGCAGGCGGAAAGATCAAAGCACGCCTTCGTGTCCGCAAGCAGCCGGTCGAGCTCCGGCGCCGAGAGCGTCGTGGGCGTGCCGCCGCCGATGTATACAGCAACGATGCGCCGCCCGGCAGCCTTTACCGCCGCGGCAGTCGAGCGCATCTCCTGCTCGAGCGCGTTGAGATAATCCGGGATGCTCTTCAAAAGCTTCGGCGCGTCCACGCTCACAAAGCTGCAATAGGCGCAGCGCGTCGGGCAGAACGGGATGCCGATGTACAGGCACACGTCCTGCGGCGCGAGCGCCGCTTTGGCGCGTGCCGCGGCGCGCTCGGCGGCGAGAGCGAGAGACGCACGCTCTTTCGACACACCGAACGTTTCGGTCAGCATCCGCACGGCGGCGGTCTCGGTCAGACCGTCCTTCTGCATGAGCCCCGCGAGGAATTTTGCCGGACGCACACCGGTAAGGCAGCCCCACTCCGGCTTCGGCACGCCGACGTCCAGCGCGGCGCGGTAGAAAGCGAGCTTTAAGATGCGCTGCTCGATGCGGGCTCTCTCCTCCCCGGCGCGGATGCCGTCGGTGCGGGTGCGGACATGATCTTGCGCGGTGCGCCGGTCGTACCGGAGCCGGCACACAGCCGTTGTGTACGTCTTGCCGTGCTTCAGCTCCAGCTCGACAGCATTCTCCTCCCGGAGACCGGGATCGGCGCTCGGGTACACCGGCCGCTCTTCGGGGAAGAGCATGAGCAGCATCTGCTCGGCGGCGTAACGATAATCATTGTTTCGTAAAAAAATATACATAGCCCTTATATTATAGAGAATTTCCGGAAAAACGCAAGCCGCAGACGGAAAAAGCGGGCCCTTTTTCTATCTTTTGTCTATGGCGGCGCTCCGAGGTTTATGGTAAAGTATACCCTAAGGGAAAGGTTTCGTGTTTGCATTTTGTTAACATCTCGCCTATGATGCAATCAGACAGTCGGTAAGCGTTGATCAACGGGAACCCGGGCCCGCGTCTTTCAGCGCTGAAAGACAGCTGAACGAAACGAAAGGGGTTACCTTCGCAATGGAAGAAAAAAAGAATGTTACTGTAAAGACCACCGCGGACGAATACAGTAAGACTGCCGTTCCTTCGACCGCTCGCAAATCCTTCCTTTCCGTGCTCATCATTTCCCTCGGCTATGTGTTCGTCGTTACGAGCATGCAGGCTGGCAGCGTCATCGGCGTCAGCCTCTCCTTCAACAGCATGGTCTGGGCCGTTCTGGTATCCAGCGCCATCCTCACCGTTCTGAGCTGCATTATGGGCGTCATCGCCGCTAAGAGCGGTCTGAGCTTCGGTCTCATGGCCCGCTACAGCTTCGGCCAGGTCGGCACATGGGTGCCGGTGCTGATCGTGGCTATCACCACCATCGGCTGGTTCTCCATCGACGCTTACCTCATCGGCGACTCCGCGCACCGTCTCTTCTCCTGGATGCCTACGATCCTCATCTGCATCCTCGCCGGTATCGGCATGACCATCACCGCCTCCAAGGGCACCAAGTGGATGAACATGCTCTCCAACATCGCCGTGCCCATCGTCCTGATCTTCGGCTTCATCTCCATCATCCGCGCGTTCAACGACGTCGGCGGCGTTGCCGGCATCAATGCTCTTGTCAAGGAAGACTCCATCACCTTCGCGAAGGCCGTTGCTCTGGGCGTCGGCTCCTACGTTGTCGGCTCCGTTATGTTCACGCCCGACATCATGCGCTTTGCCAAGAACGCAAAGACCTCCATCATTGTTATGATTATCACGATCATGGTCGGTAACTCCTTCATGGTGTTCTTCGGCGCCATCGGCTCCGTTGTTTACGGCGATCCCGACATCATGGGTGTTCTCGCGCTGCAGGGTCTTCTGGCCCCGGCGTTCATCGTCATGGTCCTCAACATCTGGTCCACCGCTCAGGGCTGCGTCTACTCCGGCTCCATGAGCCTCAGCTCCGTCATCAAGGTTCCCCGCAACAAGCTGACCCTCGTGTTCGGTCTTGTCGGCACCATCCTCGGCTGCGTTGGTTTCTACAACCTGTTCGGCAGCTACATCAACTTCCTCTCCAGCACCGTGCCTCCCATCGTCGGCATCGTGTTCGCTGACTTCCTCACCAAGTACAACCACGGCTACACCGATCTGGATTCCCTGCCCCGCGCTGATATCGGCGGCTTCGTGTCCTGGGCTGTCGGCGTTGCCGTCACGTTCATCCCCGTTCTCCTGCCCTCCATCAACTGCGTCGTCGTGGCTTTCCTCGTGAAGGTCATCTTCAACAAGGTCGGCAAGAAGCAGTAAATCCATCGGCCCCACAGCAGGCCGTGTCTCCCGCGGGAGCATCCTTCGGGATGCTCCCGTTTGAAATATCCCACCGTCACGGAAAGGAGCGCGCTGCATGATAACGATAAAAAAAGCGGCTTCCCTCACCGGACTGAGCGTGAAAGCTATCCGACTCTACGAAAGCCGCGGCCTTCTGCCGAGGCCGGAGCGCACCGACGCCGGATACCGGATGTATTCGGAATCGGACATCGCGCGTCTGCAGCAGATCCGTTATTTCCGCGAAATGAAATTCCCCCTGACGGAAATCGCCGCGCTGCTCGACGCATCCACCGAAGAAGTGCAGAAAGCCATGATCCGCCAGCAGGCGGAGGTGGACCGCATACTGGAAGAGTATAAGCGCGCGCAGATGCTCTTGCAGTCTCTCCTGCCGGAGGATATCGATGCCGCGGCGCTTTCCTCCGCGCCGGATGTGTGCCGTCCGGCCATCGTCGCGATCGATCTTCAGAACGACATTCTCGAAGGCGGCGCGCTTGCCTGCGGGCGCATCCATCTCATTCTTCCGCAGCTCAAAAAGCTCTTTGCCCGCGCGCGGCAGATGGGCGTTCCGGTCATTTACGTCTGCGACCGGCATTATAAGAACGATCCGGAGCTGCAGCTCTGGAACAATCATATGATGGCCGGCTCCTACGGCGTGCAGATCATCGACGAAGTAAAGCCCGATCCGGCCGACTTCGTTGTTTACAAAAACCGGTTCAACGGCTTCGTCAACACGACGCTCGAAAAAAAGCTCCGCCAGATGCAGATCAACACTGTCGTCATGACGGGCTGGCGCTCGGACGTGTGCGTGGCGCAGACGGCGATCGAGGCGTTTTACCGCGGCTTCCGCGTCGCTGTTGCGGACGACGGCGTAAACTCCACCACCGAGGCGGAGCACCGGCAGGGAATGCAGCTTCTCGCGATCAACTACAACTTTGACTTTTACCCGTGCGAAACGATCCTCGAAAACCTGCTGCAGCAGGAGTGAACGCACGTCCTTATTTGATTTAAGTAAACCCATACAAAATGGAGGAAAAATACTATGGCCAGATATTGGGAGTGGGACGCTCCTTTCACGATCCACCCGGAAGAGACCGCCCTGCTGATCATTGATATGCAGACCGGCTTCACCCAGCCCGACGGTCCGCTCTACACGCCGCAGTCCGCCGAGCAGCTGCCCACCATCGCCGATCTCAAAAAGTTCTGCAACGAAAAGGGCATCCCCGTGTTTATGTCCATCTTCGCGCAGGATGTGGATTTCCACAACGATCATTACTGGTTCCGCAATAAGCAGCGCGGCCTTCTCACCGAGGACGGCGACGTCAAGTTCAAGCCCGGCTCCCCGGAGTGCCAGATCGATCCGGCGCTTGCGCCCGTCGAAGGCGACACCGTATTCCCGAAGTACACCTACTCCTGCTTCTCCCACACGGAGCTCGAAACGTGGCTGAAGAAAAAGCGCATCCGCACGCTTATCATCTGCGGCACGGTGACGAACTGGTGCGTGGACAGCACGATCCGCGAGGCCTATCATAAGGACTACAACGTTGTCGCCGTGGCCGACGGCATCAGCTCCTACGACCACTGCGGCCGCACGGCGAACGACTGGAACACCGCCATGTTTGATCTCTGGGCGGAAATGTTCGGCCGCGTGATGACCGCCGAGCAGGTCAAATCCGAGATCGAAGCCGCCTCGGGCAAGTGACCCATACATTTTAAATACCTATCCTCTCTCATTCTCTCTTTTTGCCCCGCCGGAAACGGCGGGGTTTTTATATTGCTTGCAATTTGGAGCGAAACAGGGTACTATCTTTCCGAATAGAGATCACATCGGAGGAAATAACATGAAACTCACTCTCTGCGCGCCGTGCCTGTTCGGGCTGGAAGGTCCGCTCGGCAACGAGCTGCGCCATATGGATATGGAAAATGTTGCGCCGGAAAACGGGCGCGTATACTTCACCGGCGACGAGAGCGCCGTCGCGCGCGCGAACATCCGCTCGCGCTTTGCCGAGCGCGTTCTGATCGTCCTCGGCCGGTTCCCGGCGCGCACCTTCGACGAGCTCTTCGAGGGCGTGCGCGCGCTGCCGTGGGAGGATTTCATCCCCGCGGACGGCGCGTTCCCCGTCAAGGGCTGGGCGCTTGAGAGCGCGCTCCACTCCGTGCCGGACTGCCAGAAAATCGTGAAAAAGGCCGTTGTCGAACGGCTCAAGAGCGTGTACGGTCTCTCGTGGTTCTCCGAAGAGGGCGAGAGCTTCCCCATCCAGTTCGCCATTATGAAAGACGAGGCCGCGCTCTATATCGATACGAGCGGAACGGGACTCCATAAGCGCGGCTACCGCCCGGCGCAGGTCGCGGCTCCGCTGCGCGAAACGCTCGCCGCCGCCATCGTGGACATTGCGCGCTACCGCGGCCGCGGCGATTTCTGCGACCCCTTCTGCGGCAGCGGCACGATCGCCATTGAAGCCGCGCTCGCGGCGCTCAACCGCGCGCCGGGGCTGAACCGCGAGTTTGCCGCCGAAACGTGGCGCTGCCTGCCGCGCGGCATATGGCAGGCGGAGCGGAATCTTGCCCGCAGCCGCGAATATTCCGGCGACTATCACCTCTTCGCCTCCGACATCGACCCGCGCGCCGTCGCTCTCGCACGCGAGAACGCCCGCCGCGCCGGGGTGGAGAAGTACATTGACTTCTCCGTGGCCGACGCAAGAGATTTCTCCCGCAAAACGGAGAACGGCACGCTCTGCACCAACCCTCCCTACGGCGAGCGCCTGCTCGAAAAGGAGGCCGCGGTCGAGCTCATGCGCGCGTTCGGCAAAACGATGCGCGAAACGGAAAACTGGAAGACGTACGTGATCTCCTCGCTTGAGAATTTTGAAAATGTCTACGGCAAGCGCGCCGACAAGCGGCGGAGACTTTATAACGGCATGATCCCCTGCCAGCTTTATATGTACCTCTAATATACCGTTTCCCGCAATATGTGAATTATTTTTTAAAACAGCACATTCCCTCTTGCATTTGCAGAGGGCGTGTGCTATTTTATAGACATGGGTTAGCACTCGGAGTCATTGAGTGCTAAATCAACAAAATAAAAATTAAAATGATCATAGGAGGCAGAAACCATGAATCTCAAACCGTTGGCGGATCGCGTTGTCCTCAAGCGGACGGAAGCCGAGGAAAAGACCAAGGGCGGCATCATCCTCACGAGCGCGGCGCAGGAGAAGCCGGAAGTTTACGAAGTCATCGTCGTCGGCCCCGGCGGAATGGTGGACGGCAACGAAGTGAAGATGGAAGTCAAGGCGGGCGACAAGGTCATCGCCGGCAAGTACAGCGGAACCAGCGTCAAGCTCGACGGCGAGGAATACACCATCGTCCGTCAGAGCGACATTCTGGCGATCGTAGAGTAATTTCAGGAGGACGAATATATTATGGCTAAGAATCTGGTTTATGGCGCGGAAGCCCGCAAGGCTCTGCAGACCGGCGTTGACAAGCTTGCCGACACCGTGAAGATCACGCTCGGACCCAAGGGCCGCAACGTTGTTCTCGATAAGAAATTCGGCACCCCGCTCATCACGAACGACGGCGTGACCATCGCCAAGGAGATTGAGCTCGCCGATCCCGCCGAGAACATGGGCGCGCAGCTCATCCGCGAAGTCGCCACCAAGACGAACGACGTCGCCGGCGACGGCACCACGAGCGCGACCGTTCTCGCCCAGGCCATCATCCGTGAGGGTCTGAAGAACCTCGCCGCCGGCGCCAACCCGATGGTCCTCCGCCGCGGCATCGCCAAGGCGACCGAGGCCGCCGTCAGCGAGATCAAGACCGCGTCCCAGCCCGTGAGCGGCACGAAGGACATCGCCCGCGTCGGCACCATTTCCTCCGGCGACGAGCAGATCGGCACCCTGATCGCCGAGGCTATGGAGAAGGTCGGTCAGAACGGCGTCATCACCGTGGAAGAGTCCAAGACCGCGCAGACCTATTCCGAGGTCGTCGAGGGCATGCAGTTTGACCGCGGCTACGTCTCCCCCTACATGGTCACCGATTCCGAGAAGATGGAAGCCGTCATCGATGACGCCTACATTCTCATCACCGATAAGAAGATCTCCAACATTCAGGAGATCCTGCCCCTGCTCGAGCAGATCGTGAAGGCCGGCAAGAAGCTTGTCATCATCGCCGACGAGGTTGAGGGCGAAGCGCTCGCCACCATCCTTCTCAACAAGCTGCGCGGCACCTTCACCTGCGTGTGCGTCAAGGCCCCGGCCTTCGGCGACCGCCGCAAGGAGACCATGCAGGATATCGCCGTTCTGACCGGCGGCCAGGTCGTCTCCGGCGACTACGGCATGGAGCTCAAGGATGCCACGTTCGATATGCTCGGCCGTGCGCGTCAGGTCAAGGTCTCCAAGGAGAACACCATCATCGTCGGCGGCGCCGGCACGAAGGAAGCCATCGCCGACCGCGTGGCGCAGATCAAGAACCAGTACGAAGTTTCCACCTCCGACTACGACCGTGAGAAGCTCATGGAGCGTCTGGCCCGTCTGAGCGGCGGCGTTGCCGTCATCAAGGTCGGCGCGGCTACCGAGGCCGAAATGAAGGAGAAGAAGCTCCGCGTCGAAGACGCTCTCAACGCGACGAAGGCCGCCGTTGAGGAAGGCATCGTCGCCGGCGGCGGCACAGCTTACGTGCAGGCCGGCATCGCTGCCGAGAAGGTCGTCACCGAGCTCGAGGGCGACGAGAAGACGGGCGCTGCCATCGTTGCGAAGGCTCTGCAGGCTCCGCTGATGCAGATCGCCGCGAACGCCGGTCTCGAGGGTGCCGTGATCCTCAATCAGGTCCGCGGCTCCGAGATCCCCGGCTACGGCTTTGACGCCGCGAAGGAAGAGTACTGCGATATGATCGCCGCCGGTATCGTCGATCCGACCAAGGTCTGCCGCAGCGCGCTGGAGAACGCCGCCTCCGTCGCCTCCACCGTCCTCACCACCGAGGCGATGGTCGTGAGCATCCCCGAACCCCCCGCGCCGGCTCCCGCCGCGCCGGACATGGGCGGTATGTACTAAGCCACACCGCAAAGCCTTGTAATTGCATGAATTTTTGAGTGCAGAAAAGCGGATTTACGCCAAACTTACGCCAAAAATTCAAGCGCATGATAGGGTAACTGAAATCGGCACCTGCTTTCAGGCAGGTGCCGATTTTTTGCGTTATCCGGCAGAATTGTAATTGCCCTAAGATCAAGAGAGACCAAAGTCATTCAAAAAAACATTTGAAATCTCCATCCGAATCCGTTATAATAAAGCTACAGCGTGTGGCGTTTCTGCGTAAATCCAGTTGCAGAGCAGCCACACGCCTTTTTTGCGGAATCGGGTGAGAAACGGCAAGATGGGAGAAAACTTCATAAGCAAATCGTGTAGCAGAAATGCGTAAGTCCGGATATGTTGGGACTTACGCATTTTTTGTTTTTTTGAAAGAAAGGTGAATTATATGGAAACCGGAAATCAGTTTTTGGGGACGGAGCGCGTGAGTAAGCTCATGCGGCAGTATGCCGTCCCCTGCATCATCTCGCTGCTGGTGGGTGCACTTTACAACATCGTTGATCAGATCTTCATCGCCAACGCCAGCTACCTCGGCTCTTACGGCAACGCCGCCAATACGGTGGTGTTCCCGCTGACGGTGGTGGCGCTGGCCATCGCTGTCATGGTAGGCGACGGCTGCTGCGCCTTCGTCAGCATGGCGCTGGGCAGAAATGAGACGGAGAAAGCAAAGCGCAGCGTTGGCAACGCTGTTGTGTTATCGGTTGCCAGCAGTCTTGTTTTAACGGCAGTCTATCTCATTTTTGCGGACAACATTATTGCTATGTTCGGCGGCACAGTTAACGAAGAAACTTTCCATCACTCGCAGGAGTATTTCTTCTATATCACGCTGGGCATCCCGTTCTATATGTTCGGGCAGGCTATGAACCCTATCATTCGCGCGGACGGAAACCCCAAGTTCGCCATGATCTCCACACTCTCCGGCGCCGTCATTAACATCATCCTCGATCCCATTTTCATCTTCGTCTTCAAATGGGGCATGATGGGTGCGGCAGTGGCCACGGTCATCGGTCAGGTGTTCACGGCGATCCTTGCGCTGTGGTATCTCGCGCATATGAAGATCATCAAGCCTGCCTCCGGCGATTATGCCCTGCGCTGGAGCATCTGCGGACGGATGCTGACGCTGGGCATCACCAGCTTCCTCTCCCAGATCAGCTTGGTGGCGGCCATGGCGGCCATCAACAATATGCTCCGCAAATACGGCGCGCTGGACGCCGTGTTCGGGCAGGAGCAGTACGCGCAGATCCCCATGGCGGTGGTAGGCATCGTGATGAAGTTCTTCCAGATCGTCATTTCCATCGTAGTGGGCATGGCGGCAGGCTGCATCCCCATCGTGGGCTACAACATGGGCGCGGAGAAAAAGCTCCGTGTGCGGGAGCTGTTCACCAAGCTGCTGGTGGCCGAGGCGCTGGTAGGCGCGGTGGCGCTGATTCTGGCAGAGGGCTTTCCCCGTCAGCTCATCGCCATTTTCGGCGCGGACAATGAGAGCAGCTACTACACCGATTTCGCCATCAAGGCCTTCCGCACGTATCTCTGCATGATGATCCTCGCCTGCATCAACAAGGCGTGTTTCATCTTCCTGCAGGCAGTCGGCAAGGCGCTCTCGTCCACGCTGCTGTCCATGTTCCGCGAGGTGGTGTTCGGCGTGGGCTTTGCCCTGCTGCTGCCGGTATTCTTCGGTCTGGACGGCGTGCTGTATTCCATGCCGGTGTCGGATATTCTGACCTTTATCATCTCGGCGATTATCATCATGAAAACCTATCGAGAACTGAATGTGGAAGGAGTGCAGAACGCATGAAAAACAGAGTTATCACCATCAGCCGCGAGTTTGGCAGCGGCGGACGCACCATCGGCAAAAAGGTAGCGGAAAAGCTGGGCCTCCCCTGCTATGACGCGGAGATCATTCAGGAAATGGCGAAGGAGACCGGCTTCGCACCGGACTATGTGAAGGAGGCGGGCGAGTACGCTCCCGGCAGCTTCCTGTCCTCGGCCTTTTCCAACCGGATGTTCGGCCCCACCAACGAGGACATTCTCTGGGAGCACCAGTACAAGGTCATCACGGACCTTGCCGCCAAAAGCCCCTGCGTCATTGTGGGCCGCTGCGCCGACTACATTTTGCAGGACACGGCGGACTGCCTGAAGGTCTTTATCCATGCGGACATGGCGTTCCGTGCCAAGCGCATCGTGGAGGTCTACGGCGAGCGGGAGCAGTCCCCGGAGGAGCGCCTGAGGGATAAGGATAAACGCCGGTCTGCCTACCACCGCTTCTACACCAATATGAAGTGGGGACACGCTCAAAATTATCACCTGACGCTGGACAGCGGCGTGCTGGGGATTGACAAGTGCGTGGACATCATCGCGGAGCTGTATTGAAACCTTTCCAGAAAAAACGTTTGAAATTCGTTTTGAAACTCGTTAAAATATAAATATACTCAAGGTATCACGGGAGTGCATCCGGTGCGGTGGGCGTTGGCGGCAGACTGACGCGCACAGGCTGTTTGTTCGCTGATCATCTCTCTGAAAAAGAGCATCCGTTCTGACCGGGCGGAGGCAGAGGGAGGTGAAATCAATGAAGCGTGTAAAGGCAGCGTGCATCCTGCAAACGCTGGTGTTTTCCCAGAAGCCTGATTGCGGTCTGACCCGTGAGCAGCAGCTCAAGATCAACCGCAGCGAAGTGAACCACTACAAGGCGACGATGGACAGAAACCGCACCCGGTACCAGATCGTCGAGGAAACGGAGCAGGCCGACGGCTCTGTGCTGGTTTGCGTCCGCAAGCAGTATAACGACAAAGTTGATGTAAGCGAATACTTCAACTAACGCCAAACCCGCCTGACTTTTATCAGGCGGGTTTGTGATAGAAAGCGTGGGTATGATGAATGATATTTATGAGCTTCAACAGATTCGGCAGCGCATTTCGGAGCGTTACCTGAGCGATCCAAACATTCGCATCAATGTTTCCCTCCGGCAGCCAAGGCTGCATTTGAACAATGTTCCGGTGAAGATCACGGGCGTCTACCGGCACGTCTTTCAGGTAGAGGAAGTCTCGCCCGGGCCGCCGAAGCGCCATGCGCTGCAATATACCGATGTGCTGACGCACGATATTGAGCTTTTGGATTTATGAATTGCCAAAAGTCTTAAGCATCCGTCCGTTTTATAAAGCCGGACGGATGCCGGAGGGCTTTCCTTTTTTTCAGGCTTCGTCCGCTTCTTCGTATGCGGCGATGGCTTTCAGGAACGCTTCGCCGTAGCGCGCGGCTTTTATCTCGCCGACGCCGGAGACCTCCAGAAAATCCTCCATCGTGTGCGGGGCTTTCGCCGCCATGTCCGCGAGCGTCGCGTTGGAGAATACAACATAGGCAGGCACACCCTCCGCCGCGGCAAGGCGCGTGCGCTCCGCCTTGAGCGCCGCGAAGAGACCGTCCGTGCCGGTCGTCGGGGCGGATGCCGCCGCGCTCTTCCGGCGGCGTTTTTTCTCTCCGCTCTGCGCCGCCGGCTCAAGGTGCACCGGCATGGCGACCTTCTCGCCGCCGAACAGTACGCCGTTGGCGGCCGCGGTCGGTTCCAGCGTGAAGTGCTGCGCGTTCGTGCGCAGATATCCCGCTTCTTCCAAGCGGTCTATCATGGCGAGCACCTTTTCCGCGGAGAGCTTCTGCATCAGGCCATACGTTGAGAGCCTGTCCAGCCCGAGCTGCAGAAGGCGCCGGTCGCGGCTGCCGCGCAGCGTCTGGACGATCAGCGTTTTTCCGACATAGTATCCGAGCGTTTCGCGCACGCGCACAACGCACGAGAGGATCATCTGCGCCGGTATCGTGATGTCCTCAAGCCGGTACGTTCTCCGGCAGTTTCCGCAGTTTCCGCATTCCTCGGCGTGCGGCTGCCCGAAATAGTCGAGAATGTACCCTCGCAGGCAGCGCGTCGTTTTGCAGTAGCCGGTCATGATCTTCAGCCGCTCATAGTCGCGGCGGCGCAGCTCTTCCCGCTCTGCGTCGCCAAGCTCCTCCCCGCCGCTCTGGATGAGGAATTTCGCCGTCTCCACATCGCCCGCGGAGTAGAGCAAAATGCAGTCTGCAGCCTCGCCGTCGCGTCCGGCGCGCCCCGCCTCCTGATAATACGCTTCGAGGCTTTTCGGCATGTTGTAGTGGATCACGAAATTCACATTGGATTTATCGATGCCCATGCCGAAGGCATTCGTCGCAACGATCACGTTTTTCCGGTCGAACTGAAAATCGTCCTGGCTTGCGTGGCGCTCGCCGTCCTCCATTCCGGCGTGATAACAGACCGCGGCGACGCCGCGGCTGCACAGCATCCGGCAAACGCGCTCGGCGGCGGCGCGCGTGGCGCAGTAAACGATGCCTGTCTTGTCCCGCCGCGTCCGCAGAAGATCGAGCAGCGCGGACATTTTGTTTTTCGGGCGCTGCACGTCAAAGAAGAGGTTCGGGCGGTCGAAACCCGTGACACAGCGGACGGGGTCATGCTGTTCAAGCAGACGGACAATGTCCTGCTGCACCTCCGCCGTGGCGGTCGCGGTGAGCGCCGTCACCGGCGGGCGCTGCGGCAGCGAGGCAACAAAGTCCGGTATGCTCCGGTAGCTTGGACGGAAGTCCTGCCCCCATTGGGAGATGCAGTGCGCCTCATCCACGGCCACAAGCGAGACCGTCACCGCCTGCATGAGTGCGGCGAAGCCCTCCGTTTCCAGCCGTTCCGGCGCGACATACAGCAGCTTGTATGCCCCCTCCCGTGCACGGCGGTACACAAGACGCAGCTGCTCAGCGGTGAGCGAGCTGTTGATGTACGCGGCGCTGATCCCCGCGTTTTTGAGCGCCGCCACCTGATCCTTCATCAGGGAGATCAGCGGCGATATGACGATCGTAATACCGCCGAGAAGCAGCGCGGGGATCTGGTAGCACAGGGATTTCCCGCCGCCGGTCGGCATGATGCCGAGCGCATCCCGGCCGGACAAAACGGCGTCGACAAGCTCCTCCTGCCCCTGCCGGAAACGGCTGTGGCCGAAGCAGTGCTTCAGCACCTCGTATTTATCCATCGTCCGTTCCTCCCGCTCAACGTTCTGCCATAATTATACGTCCTGCCCGGAGATTTTCCAATGTCTTTTTGCAGAATACCGTGTGCGGTCTTTTTCCGCCGGAAAAGGCTTTTTTCCTTTGTCCGAATATGGTATAATCGGTCGAAAAGGTTTGATCCAGTTCGATAAAGAAAGGAAAGAGACATATGGCGTACTATCGTCTGCCGGAAAAGGAGCTTCGCGCTTACTGCGAAGCCGTTATGGGCAAATACGGATTCAACGAAAAACAGAGCCGCGATATTGCCGACATTCTGCTCACCGCCGATCTGCAGGGACTGGAATCCCACGGCGTGCAGCGTCTGATCCGCTACCACCGCGGCGTGAAAAGCGGCGTGATCCGCCCGGACGCCGTGCCGGAGGTCGTGCATGAAACGCCGCTCTCCGTCGTGCTCGACGCGCACAGCGCCATGGGCCAGATCGCCGCCGTGGACGCGATGGAGCGCGCCATTGCCAAGGCGAAGCAGTACGGCTTCGGCGCGGCGGTCGTGCGCAACTCCAACCACTTCGGCGTCGGCGGCTATTATGCCATGATGGCCGAGCGCGAGGACATGCTCGGCATGTGCTTTACGAATACGCAGGCCATCTGCGTGCCGACGTTCGGCCGCGAGGTCATGCTCGGCACAAACCCCATCGCCTTTGCCATGCCCGCCGATCCCATTCCCATGCTGTACGACGTGGCGACCACGGTCGTGCCGCGCGGCAAGCTGGAGGTCTATGCCAAGCAGGGCAAGCCCATGCCGCTCGGCTGGGCCGTCGATGAAAACGGTAAGGACACCTCCGACGCCAAGCGCGTCATCGACAACATCAACTCCAAGGCGGGCGGCGGCATTCTCCCGCTCGGCGGCTCCAGCCCCGCGACCGGCTCGCACAAAGGCTACGGTCTCGCGCTGATCGTAGAAATCCTCTCCTCGATCATCGCCGGCGGCGCTACGTCCAACCATGTGAGCAAGAACGGCCTTGGTGACACGTCGCAGAGCTTCTTCGCGCTCGATTACGGCATGTTCGGCGACAAGGCCGCGATGCGCGAGAGCCTTTCGACGCTTCTGCAGGAGCTGCGCGACAGCGCCAAGGCCGAGGGCCGCACCCGCATTTACACCTCCGGCGAAATGGAGGTCGACTCCCGCAATGAAAAGCTCAAAAACGGCATCCCCGTCAATGACTCCACGCTCGCGGAGCTTCGCACCGTCGGCGGCGAGCTCGGACTCGACTTTGACGCCATGGTGAGCGTCAAAGCTGCCGAATGAACGTAAAAAAGCGCCGTGATATGCGGCTGTGTGAGTTTGACTATTCCCTGCCCGGCGCTTATTTTCTGACGGTATGCACCAAAAGCCGGCGGCAAATTCTTTCAGCCATCCACGAGGGATGTACCATTCTTTCAGCTGTCGGGCGCATTTGTGAAACGCAGCTTTTGCTTCTGGAGGAACGTTATCCCATAAAAATTGAACGTCATGTGATCATGCCGAATCACGTTCATATGCTGCTCTCTCTTTATCGGGCGGAGCAGAGCCCCGCCCCTACAATATCTGATATCCTATGCTCGTGGAAATCCGTCACGACCAAATTGGTTAATACAGAAATGCATACGCCGGGAAACGTGGTATGGCAGCGGTCATTTTACGATCATGTAGTACGAAATGAAGATGATTTTCGGGACGTATGGCAGTACATCGACAACAATCCGAAAAAATGAGAGCTTGACCGCTTTTATTCTCTGTAGGGGCGGGGCTCTGCTCCGCCCCTACCAGCGGGACAGTTTACCGGAGGAAAAGCGAAAAAGCCGCAGACCGGGCGCAAAATACCGGCAATTTCTGTTGACAACGGCAGTGCGACGTGATAAAATACACAAGCTGCCAAGAAATCGGCAGAAGTTGCTGGCATAGCTCAGTCGGTAGAGCAGCTGATTCGTAATCAGCAGGTCGTGTGTTCGAGTCA